>ENA-OSEY01002236-OSEY01002236.1-marine-metagenome-genome-assembly--contig:-NODE-2236-length-12668-cov-2.205623_pt1 | contig 12668 bp, 15 predicted proteins | sample MGYA00248465_ERZ534230 | MGnify/ENA primary metagenome ERZ534230 (study PRJEB26409, sample SAMN06344110) | marine metagenome | isolation source: Sea water from surface | place: Atlantic Ocean:Southern... | reverse complement strand
TGGCGGTACAAGAAGAAATCTGAAATCTGTTGAAGAGGTTGTTTCATTTGGTAAAAAAATTAGTGAGGTCGAGCAATTACTCTCTGCTGATGCTCAAACATCTGGTGGCCTTTTAATTTCCATGCCGCTGGAAGATGCAAAGTCCTACGTTAAAGAGGTTAACGATCGGACAACTATAATTGGGCAAATAACCGAGCAAAAGTCATATCTAATTAATGTAACATAAATTATATACGACAATATTAGTCGTATAATGTTATTGAACCGCGCTATGTAATCTCTATATATTCTACTTGGGATTAGTATGTTATGTTAAAAATAAGCAGAAAAGTTGAGTACGCGTTAATAGCGATGCGTCACCTACAAGGTCTTAAAAAAGAAGAGCTAGCGTCTGCGAAGGAATTGGCAGATTCCTATGGCGTTCCGAAAGAACTTCTGGCAAAAGTTCTTCAACGTTTAGCTAAAAAGAATATCATCGATGCTGTCAAAGGCCCTCACGGTGGATACAAGCTCGCAATTGACCCTGAAAGTATGAAGCTTACAGAATTCTTTGAAGTAATTGAAGGTCCGATGGGAATTATGGATTGTTATTTTGATTCAGGTTGTGAGCAGTTAGACGGTTGTACTATTCGGACGCCTATCAATCGAATTAATGATTCAATCAGAACAATGTTTAATAATATGACTCTAGCAGAGGTTACTCACTAATGGACCTTAAGAAGAGTATAATTGATGTACTAATGTCCTGTTATGATCCAGAAATACCACTGGACCTATGGAGCCTTGGACTTATTTATGATATTGACATAATTGAGGAAAATGAGGAAAAGAATAAGGTAAACATAACTATGTCCCTTACCACACCTGGATGCAGCATGGGCCAACACATGGCAGATGATATAAAATCTAAAGTTTCAAAATTAGATCAAGTTGAATCCGTAGAGGTAGCCATAACCTTTGACCCTCCTTGGAACCCTGATATGATGACAGAAGATGCGAGAACTAAATTAGGTTTTGACTCAATTAACAAAACAAATAATTCACAAAAAATTGAAACGGAGTGGGATTAAATGAGTGATACATTAGATAATAAGTCAATAGAAGAAAAACAGACAGAGTTTAATAACGCTACTATAACAGTAACCGAATCCGCTGTTAAACGATTGGTAGCCGTGATGAAATCAGATGGAAAAGATGATCACTTTTTACGCATGTCAGTTGAAGGTGGAGGTTGCTCTGGAATGACATATAAAATGGACTTTGAAAATGAGAAAAGAGACTATGATAAGGAATTTGAGTCAAATGGACTTACCATAGTGTGCGATCTAAAGAGCTGGCTATACTTAAAAGATGTAGAGATTGACTACTCAGATGATTTACTAAATGGGGGGTTCAAGATTAAGAACCCAAACGCAGAACGCACCTGCGGCTGCGGCACTAGTTTCTCTGCCTAATTTTAAATATAAAAGTAAATAATCATGACTATTCAAAATGAACAAACTATAATTGACTCTAATCTTGAAAAGGATTATGAGTACGGCTTTATAACAGATATTGAGTCTGAAACGATACCCCCTGGGCTTAATGAAGATGTGATAAGGACTATCTCCAAAAAGAAAGAAGAGCCGCAATGGCTCTTAGACTGGCGTTTAAAAGCATACCGACATTGGCTCAAAAAAGAAGAGCCAAAGTGGGCAAATATTGGATACCCAGATATTGATTACCAATCGATTAGTTACTTTTCAGAACCAAAAAAGAAGAAGCTGGCCAGTCTAGATGAAGTAGACCCAAAGTTATTGGAGACCTATAACAAGCTTGGAATTCCTTTAGAGGAACAAAAAATGTTATCTGGAGTTGCAGTTGATGCGGTTTTTGACAGTGTATCTATTGCAACCACATTCAAAGAAGATTTAAAAAAGGCTGGTGTTATATTTTGCAGTTTTTCAGAAGCCGTAAAAGACTACCCAGATTTAGTCAAAAAGTACCTGGGAACGGTAATACCCCATACCGATAACTACTTTGCTAGCTTAAACTCAGCAGTATTTACGGATGGTTCTTTTGTCTACATCCCAAAAGGCGTTCGCTGTCCCATGGAGCTCTCAACCTACTTCAGAATAAATGAAGCTAATACGGGGCAATTTGAGAGGACACTAATCATTGCAGATGAAGGAAGTCACGTTAGCTACCTTGAGGGCTGTACTGCTCCAATGAGGGATGAAAACCAGCTTCATGCAGCGGTAGTAGAATTAGTAGCTCACAAAGATGCTACCATTAAATATTCAACCGTTCAAAATTGGTATCCAGGAGATCCTGATACTGGAAAAGGTGGCATCTATAATTTTGTAACAAAAAGAGGGACCTGCGTTGGAGAAAACGCCAGAATTTCATGGACCCAAGTAGAAACTGGGTCTGCTGTTACCTGGAAATATCCATCATGCATATTAAAAGGTGATAACTCTATAGGTGAATTCTACTCGGTTGCCGTTACCAATAATCACCAGCAGGCTGATACAGGTACAAAAATGATTCACTTGGGCAAGAATACAAAAAGCACCATTATATCTAAGGGTATATCTGCAGGACTAGGGCAACAAACATACCGAGGGGAAGTAAAAATAATGAAAGGTGCAGACCACGCTAGAAATTTTTCCCAGTGCGATTCCATTCTTATTGGTGACAAGTGCGGTGCACACACTTTCCCGTATATAGACGTTCGAAATCCCTCCGCACAAATGGAGCATGAAGCAACCACATCAAACATTGGTGAAGATCAATTATTCTATTGCAATCAAAGGGGGATTTCATCTGAAGATGCAGTCTCGATGATCGTAAACGGTTTTTGTAAAGAAGTATTTAATGAACTGCCAATGGAGTTTGCTGTTGAAGCAACCAAGCTAATGGAAGTAACGCTTGAGGGCAGCGTTGGTTAGATCTGGAGTGGTGAAATGCTAAACGTAAAAAAACTACACGCCGGTATCTCTGGAAAAGAAATATTAAAAGGTGTTGATCTAAGCATAAGCCCTGGAGAGATCCACGCAGTAATGGGACGAAATGGTTCAGGAAAGAGCACCCTTTCAAACGTAATAACCGGTAAAGAGGGATATGTTATTTCAAAGGGTGATATTGAGTATAAAGATGAATCGATAGTTGAGTGGTCCCCAGAGAAGAGGGCTTTAGCAGGTATCTTTATGTCATTCCAATATCCGGTTGTAATGCCAGGTGTTAATAATACATACTTTTTGAAAGCAGCATTAAACTCAAAACTGAAGAATAATGGCAAGAAAGAATTAAATGCAGCAGAGTTTTTAAAACTAGTAAAGGAAAAGTTAAACGAATTGGACATGGATACCTCCTACCTTCAAAGAGCAGTAAATGAGGGGTTCTCGGGCGGAGAAAAAAAACGGAACGAAATACTTCAAATGCTTACACTAGAGCCAGAACTAGCGATCATGGATGAGACTGATTCAGGTTTAGATATTGACGCATTAAAAATAATTGCAAATGGAGTAAATAAATACAGAAACCCTAGTAGATCTTTTCTTGTGATTACGCACTATCAAAGACTTCTCAGGTATATTAAGCCAGACTTTGTCCATGTTTTAATTGATGGGAAATTTGTTCGTTCAGGAGGAAAAGAGCTTGCACTTGAGCTGGAAGAAAAGGGATACGAATGGCTCGAGGAATAATGCCTGATTATTTTAAATCAGAGTTTGTAAAGATAACTGACAGGAAATATTTTGCTAAAGAAGCTAATTCTGTAAGGACAAAAGCATTTGATAACTTTATTCAACAAGGCCTTCCTAATAAAAAGGATGAGAACTGGAGATTTACAGATATATCATCCATCAAAAAAGGCAGTTTCAGAATTTCAGAAAAAAAGGATGCACCCAATGCCGATTATAACATATCAGGGCACGAATTAGATTCTCTTAAAACTGCGGTCTTTTTTAATGGGCATTTTCAAGAAAGTTTATCAACGTTGCCAAAAAGATTACGAGTCATATCCAACCAGGAGTACATGGAACAAAATGACTGGGCCTTATCACAGCCAACCAAATCCTCATTTGATCTTTTGAATACAGCATTTATGGATAGTGGAGTATCTATTATTGTTGATAAAAGTATCCAGATTAATGAACCAATTAGGCTTCTATTTATTTGTTCTGGTGATGAGAAATTAATGACTTCTCCAAGAATTCACGTTGATGTTGGAGAATCAAGTTTTCTCTCCCTATTCGAGCATCATGTTGGAGATTGTAATGAATACTTTTTCAACCAATCTGTGATTGTAAACATCGAACGAAATGGAAGATTGGACCACATTAGATTACAAAATAATTCTGAATCGACAATAAATATGGGAAACCTGCACGTAAAACAACAAGAAGATTCAACCTATGATTTTGTCCAATTTGCGTTTGGAGGAAAGTTGGGTAGAACAGATGTGAATATAGATCTTTGCGAAGAAGGAGCTAATTGTTTTGTTAAGGGTCTTAGTCTATCAGATCATAAACAACACCTTGATGTAAACGTTGTTACCAATCATTACGCTCCCAATTGCATAAGTGGCCAGAGCTTTAAATCTATACTTAAAGATAATTCTTCAGGTGTTTTCAACGGGCGGGTTATTGTACATGCTGGAGCACAAAAAACTGACTCGAGTCAATCCAATAAAAATTTATTATTATCAAAAGATGCATTGATGAATTCAAATCCACAGCTTGAAATATATGCTGATGATGTTAAGTGTTCCCATGGCTCTTCAACTGGCGCATTAGAATCAGATGCATTATTCTACATTAGGTCGCGAGGAATTGACCAAGAAACTGCTACCGCTTTGTTGGTACATGGTTTCGCATCTGAAATCATTGAGGTCCTTAAAAATCATGATATCAAAGATCTTGTAATTACGTATTTCAACAGCTGGCTTGAACAGAAGAACTAATGAACATGCAACAACAATTAACTAGTCTTAGAGAGTTATTTATGCTCTTCGAAGATCCTAAAGATAAGTTTGTTCAGCTAATGGATATGGCAAAAGAATCAGAGGAATTAAAAGAGAATGAGAAGGTTGAACAAAATAAAATTAATGGGTGCACTTCAAGAGCATGGGTCGTTACAGAGCAAAATGGCGATGATACATATACTTTCAGAACAGACTCTGATTCATTGATTGTAAAAGGACTTTTAACAATTTTAGAAAAGGTATTTTCTGGGCAAAATGCAGATAATATTCTTTCAATCAACAGCAGTGACATACTCTATTCAATTGGACTCGATAAAACCATTACCAGTCAAAGAACAAATGGATTTTCTAGTGCAGTTCAAAAAATTCACAATTCCTTAAAATGAATTCCACTAATCCAGAATCAATTCGACTACTCCGTGACGTTGATGCCTACATGGTTCCTTCGGGTGACGAGGTAAAATTACTTGCAGGAAATATAGTAAAGATTACCCAAGCACTGGGCGGTAATTACACTGTTATAATGAATGGGAACATGGTTCAAATAAGGGCAGAAAATGCTGACGCACTTGGTATGGAGGTAAAGGAACAAGAAAAAGCTGAACCTTCAGGGGATATTGAAAAACAGATTTGGGACCAATTAAAAACCTGCTATGATCCTGAAATACCCGTGGACATAGTTGAACTTGGTCTTATATATGATTTGTCAATGGAGGATGGAAAAACTGGAAAGAAAGTAAGTATTAAAATGACTTTAACTGCCCCTGGTTGTGGTATGGGACCTGTAATCGCAGATGAAGTTGATCGCAAGGTTAATGGACTTGATGGAGTAGAAGATGTTTCTGTTGAATTAGTTTGGGAACCAATGTGGACAAGAGATATGATGAGCGAGGCAGCACAGCTTGAGCTTGGTATGTTTTAATGAAAGCGTCAGTAAAATCCGATTTCCCTATATTTGATGATTCTGATCTTGTTTATTTAGACAATGCATCTACCACACAAAAACCTCAACAAGTTTTGGATGCAATACAGTCGATGTATTCAAAAACTAATGCAAATGTACACAGAGCATTATATGATATAGGTAGTGAGGCTACTGAGAAGTTTGAAAATTCTAGAAAAAAAGTTTCAAACTTTATCCATTCAGAGTCTGAAAGTGAAATTATTTTTACAGGTGGGACCACTGAATCAATAAATCTCCTTGCCCACAGCCTAGGAAACAAACTCGGCCCAGGAGATGATATTCTGGTATCTGAGATGGAACACCATGCAAATCTCGTTCCATGGCAGATGGCATGCAGGCGAACCGGCGCTAATCTTAAATTCATTCCTATGAATGAAAATGGCGACCTTGACCTAACCAATTTAGAAACAACTTTTACAGATTCAACAAAGATTATTTCAATTACTCACGTATCCAATGTTCTTGGAACCATAAACCCAATAAATGAGATAGCCAAGATTGCTAACGAAATAGGAGCCATATTTATCGTTGATGGAGCACAGGGCGTACCGCACCAATCAGTTAATGTTAAAGAATTGGGATGTGATTTTTATGTGTTCTCAGGTCATAAAATGTTAGCCCCAACCGGAGTTGGAGTATTATGGGGTAAGATAGAAAAGTTAGAAGACATGGACCCATTCATGGGAGGAGGTGAAATGATTGAAACTGTTACAATGGAGTCTTCTACCTGGAACCAAGTCCCATATAAGTTTGAGGCCGGAACCCCTAATTTTGTGCAGGCTGTTGGGCTTGGTGCCGCAATTGACTATTTAAATAATTTGGGTATGGATGAAGTTTTTGAGCATGAAAAGAAGCTTACAAAATATGCATTAGAAAAAATGTCTCATATTGAAGGGGTCAATGTTTTTGGTTCACCTAAAAGTAGAACAGGCGTCATAAGTTTTAATGTAGGCGGAATTCATGCTCAAGATTTAGCTCAATTCTTAAATGAAGATAACATTGCAATTAGAGTTGGCCACCACTGTGCACAGCCCTTGCTCTCAAGACTGAGCGAAAATTCTGTAGCCCGTCTGAGTTTATATATCTATAACGATGAGAAAGATATTGATCTTTTTTGTGATTCTCTGGCTAGTATTAAACAATACTTTTAAATGGAAACAATCTTACTTGATGACTTCCTAGACAATGGTATCATCCGTGAAAAGTCTTTTCGTGAAATGGTTGATAAATTAGATCTAGATAATTACAAAGATAAGAAAGTTATCATCAAAGGATGTGCCAGTGTTACCGTCCCAACCTGGGCATATCTAATCCTTACAGCACAGCTTGCACAAGTCGCAAAAAAGATCTATTATGGGGAACCACGATATGCAGTCAAAATCTATAGCAGAAGAGATACCTAGAGATGTCTAAAGAACGTGTAAGTTGGAATACTTATTTTATGAACATTGCTAGAGAAGTATCAACTCGCTCCACTTGCAGTAGAAAACATGTTGGAGCAGTGATTGTTAGAAATAAAACCATTTTATCAACAGGATACAATGGGAGTATAAAAGGCCTCCCTCACTGCGATGATGTTGGATGTGAAATGGTTGACGGCCACTGTATCCGAACTACGCATGCTGAAGCAAATGCAATTGTTCAGGCGGCAAAAAATGGTGTTAAGGTTGATGGGTCTGAAATACACGTGACCGCATCCCCATGCTATAACTGTTTCAAACTCATTGCAAACGCAGGAATTAAAATAATCTATTACGATGAGCTATATAGAGATGAACGAATTATAGAACGTGCAAAAGAGGTTGGTATTAAACTGATTAGCTTGGAGGATCACGCTAAAGGGTAACCCATGAATGTTCGAAAGGTAAATTATAAACAAAAAGACGCTCCATATGAATTTACCAGATCTCTTAAACAAACTGGGTTTAGCATTTTAACTAATCATCCGATCAAGAAGGATTTAATTGATAATGTGTATGTGGAATGGAAAAATTTTTTTAATTCCAGTTTAAAGGATAAATATCTTTTTGATCCAATAAAACAGGATGGTTATTTCCCTTTTTTAACTGAAAATGCAAAGGGCCATTCGTTAAAAGACTTAAAAGAGTTTTATCATATTTACCCTTGGGGTAGGTACCCAACAGAAATATCTGATGATACAAAAGTTTTATATAATCAGCTGCTAGAATTGACGTCAACCTTACTAGGCTGGATACAAGAAGAAACTCCAAAAGAAGTAAAAACTAATTTTTCAGTTCCACTTAATGAAATGATCGTAGATAGTAAGACGAATCTCTTACGAGTCATTCACTACCCTCCCCTTGATGGTAAGGAAAAAGATGGCGCAATTCGTGGAGCTGCACATGAGGATATAAATTTAATAACAGTGCTTGTTGCCGGGACCCAACCTGGACTTCAGGTAAAAGATACAAATGATTCCTGGCACGATATATCTTGTGACCCTGGGTGCCTTGCAATCAATACAGGTGATATGCTCCAGGAGGCATCAGCGGGATACTTTCCATCTACTACCCATCAGATAATAAACCCAAGAGACAGCATAGAAAATGTTAGTCGATTTTCAATGCCTCTATTTTTACATCCCAGAGATTCGATAAAGTTGTCTGAAAAATACACTGCAAGAGAGTATCTTGATGAGAGGCTGGCGGAAATTGGTTTAAAGGGTTAAACAAGTTAGTTCTTAAAATTTAAATAGGTAAGCTACTCAAGCCCTTTTGAGACCATTTCTGCGATATCAACAACTCTGATATTTTCTTCATTCCCCGTTGTCTTAACACCATCCTCAAGCATAATATTACAAAAGTTGCATGCTGCGGCAATTGTTTTTGCTTCGGTGTCAACTGCTTGATTGACTCGATGCTGATTGATCCTCTCCCCTGTTTTTATCTCATACCACATGTTCCCTCCACCGGCACCGCAACAAAAACTGTCAGATTTACTTTGCTCCATTTCTTTAATACTGCCCTCTTTTAGAACTGATTGTAGTACCTTTCTCGGAGCATCATATTCGCCGTTATGTCTTCCCAAGTAACAAGGATCATGAAATGTAATATCTTCATCAAGGTAGGGCTTTGGTTCTATTTTCTTTTCATTGATCAGTTCATCTATATATTGAGAATGATGTACAACATCTAACTCAATCCCCATTTCTGCATAATCATTTTTTAATGTTGTAAAACAATGTGGACATTGAGTAACTATTTTTTTGAAGTTATATTGTTCAAAGGTTTCTTTATTCTGTTCTGCCATGGTTTGAAAAAGGTATTCATTCCCAATTCTCCTTGCAGAGTCTCCTGTGCACGTTTCTTCATTTCCAAGGCAAGCATAATCAATGTTCGCTTCATTCATAATTTTGGCTACCGATTGAGATATTTCTCTACCACGTGAGTCATAGGCTCCACTGCATCCAGCCCAATATAAAACTTCAGCATTTTTCTTTTCACGCATTAGTGGCACGTCCAATCCATCCATCCAATTTTCTCTATCCTGAGGAGAAAGGCCCCAGGGGTTTCCATAGTTTTCCATTTTCTCAAATGTTTCCATTGCATCTTGAGGAAAGTTAGACTCCATCATAACCAGATTCTGCCTAGCTCGGAGTATATCTATCATGGGCTCATTGCCTACTGGACAGACTTCAACGCAATAGCCACAGGTAGTGCAGCTCCATGCTGCTTCCTCTGTCAACATCCAATCTGTCAATGCTTTATCAATAGATTCACCGTTTGCTATTATGGACAAATTATCATTAATAAAATATCGTTTATTTATTTCAAGTGCGGACGGAGATAATTCTTTACCAGTTTCGTAAGCAGGACAAGCGTCCTGGCACCTGCTACATTGTATACAGGCATAGCCATCTAATAGTTGTGTTTGGGGAAGGTGCTGAATTTGTGCTGCTCCAAATTGATCAAGTTCTTCATCCTCAAAGTCAATTGTTTCAATCGCCGCCATCGACCTACGTTTTTCTGAGGCCATAATATTTAAAGGCCCCATAAATAGGTGAGCATGCTTGGAATATGGGAAGTAAGGCAGAAACAAAAGTATAAGACCTAGAGCTAGCCACCAGGTAACATGCTCAGCAATTGTTAGTGTGTTGGGTGACAGCGTTGACCACAGGGTTGCAACCATATTAGCTGCTGGCTGACTCCAATCAGTACCATGGATTGCAATCTCAAAACTTGCGGACAAAAATCTTGAACCAATGTGAACAATTATAAAGGCACCTACAATAAATGAATCAAACTTCATTCCTGCCTTTGCCCTATCAGACAACAAAACGGGATCTTTTATAGTAAGTCTATCTTCATGTATTATAAAACGACGAGCAAGAAAGTAAAACACCCCTAGTAGTACCAGGATACTAAAAGTATCAACGAAAATACGATATATATCACCAGTAATACTGTTGGGAAGAAATTTAAAATTAGGTATGAAGCCATATAGAACATCAATAATGTTTACAAGGAGATAGAAGGTAAATCCCCATGCTACTAGCGCATGAATAAATCCTACAACTGGACGAGTTTTAAAAAGTGTTTTTTGGCTTATGAATGCAATCAGGCCTGCATTCCAATTCTTTATAACGTCTGTCCATACGATAGGATTAGTTCCAGCGAGGATAACCTTAAACATCTTTTTAAAGGTAATGTATGAAGCTCCAAGTGAGCCAATTACCATAAAAACAAAAGTTATTTTTTCAAGATTGGATAGCAATTATTATGAATTATCTAATGATTCAATAAGCCTTGGGACAATTTCAAGGACATCACCAACAACTGCATAATCAGCAATTTCAAAAATTGGCGCATCTGGATCTTTGTTAATAGCTAAAATACTTTTTGCACCCTTCATCCCCACAACATGCTGAATTGCGCCTGAAATCCCAAGCGAAAAATATAGCTTTGGAGCAACATTACTACCTGAACTCCCTACCTGCCTGAATGAATCAATCCAGCCTGAGTCTACCACCGGACGACTTGCAGATACCTCAGCTCCTATCGCCTTAGCGAGATCAAACGCCAAGGAAATGTTCTCTTCTTTTTCAATCCCACGACCAACAGAAACCAGTATTTCTGCACTCTCTAGGTCTACGTCTCCAGCCTCTTCTTGAAATGGTTCTTCAGATTTAGAACGTACAACACTTGAATCAAGGCTGGGTTCATACACCTCAGAATCGCAGGAACCTAATTTTAAATCCTCTTCACTGAAAGCAGCAGATTGAAAACTAAGTATGAATTGATTCATGGATGATGAAATTTCTGCATTGAGTTTTGCATTAAGTACTTGTTTTATGTACTTATTATCACTCACAGAAACAATATCAGGAACAAAGGGTAATCTTAACTTAGCACTTACTCTGGGCATAAAATCTCTAGTCTGATATGTATGCCCTGCAATAATAAGGTTTGGAGATAGAGTTACAATAACCTGACTAACAATGCTAGCATACCCATCTGCATTGTATGATTTTACAAGCTCATGATCTACGGTTAATACTCTTTCTATATCGCATGCTTTTAAAAAAGTGATAGTTTTTTCTGATCTTTCACCAATCACAAGGGCGGTAACTTTGTTACCTAAACTTTGGGCCCCAACAATTGCCTCCTTGCTTAGTCTATGAATGGAACCCTGGCTATGTTCGATTACAACAAGAATGTTCATGGATTAAATAACCTTAACTTCTGACTTCATTATATCTACAATACGCCCAACAACATGGTCTAGATCGCCTTCAATTACTTCTGTTTGCTTGGAAGTTGCAGGGACAAATATTTTATCAATAGCTTGGACCTTAGCTCCTGTGGTTAGACTGGAAGTAGAAACTATTTTAATTTCCTTCTTTTTTGCACCCATGATACCCTTAAGTGACGGATATCTAGGAGTGTTGAGTCCAGACTGGATACTTATTGATGCTGGAAGCGGTAACTCCACCCATTGAAACCAGCCAGATTCTAGTTCTCTCTTGACCTTTATTTTATCTTGTGACAGGTCTGTTTGAATAACTAAGGTAGCAGTGGATAATCCAAGCATTTCTCCAATTAAAATACCAGTCTGACCCATCCCGGTATCATCAGACTGTAGTCCAGTGAGGATAAGATCAAAGTTTTCGCTTTTCAATGCATCCGTAAATCGCTCAGATATGACAAGTGGATCTGTCTCTATAAATTCATCTTCTTGAATATGAATACCCCTATCTGCCCCCTTGGCAAGCCCCTCACGTATTACCTTTTGGACACGACTTGGCCCCATGCTAACCACTACCACTTCTCCTGAACCAATTTTTTCTTTAATAATGAGAGCTTCTTCCAATGCAAAGTTATCAGGTGGGTTCATGACATAAGTTATTGATGATTCATCTATCCAATCATTTGATTCATTGATGGGCAAAGAAGATTCAGATCCAGGAACTTGTTTGACGAGTACAGCTATTTTCATTTTGGGTATAGAAAGGATTATTGAACTAATTTATATACCTAATTTAATTGGCATAAAGTAATACACCAACTATCATGGAAGAATTTTGGATTAGAATCATTGTAGAAGCAACTTTCATCTTTGGAAGCATCTTGACGCTTTATTGCTTATATATTCTTTGGGCAAGACGCAGTTATAAGAATTCAAGAAAACCAAAGGGATGAAAACTCTTTGAGGATTGAAATTTCTTGTTTAGGTTTCTGTGTAGTCTAAAAACTATAACGAAAACCAAACCAATAAGTA
>ENA-OSEY01002235-OSEY01002235.1-marine-metagenome-genome-assembly--contig:-NODE-2235-length-12670-cov-3.259906_pt1 | contig 12670 bp, 14 predicted proteins | sample MGYA00248465_ERZ534230 | MGnify/ENA primary metagenome ERZ534230 (study PRJEB26409, sample SAMN06344110) | marine metagenome | isolation source: Sea water from surface | place: Atlantic Ocean:Southern... | reverse complement strand
ATATTACAACTTCTTGCTAGAGTGTATTTGTCAGAGGGTGATGAAGGCCTGATATCAGAAAATGCTTTTGCAGTTTATCCTCTCGCCATTCAAAGTTCTGGAGCATCTATTGTCCGTGCAAATGAAAATCAATTCCAACCAAATATTGATAATTTTATCAGTTCAATAACAGATAAAACTAAAATTATCTATATAGCAAACCCAAACAACCCAACAGGAAGTTATATTAAATATGAAGAAATTAAAAGATTATGTGAGTTTATTCCAAGTAATTTATTATTTGTTATTGATGCAGCATATTCTGAGTATGTAGAAGAAAAAGATTATTCAATTGGGTTTGAATTGGCAAAGGAAAGTGAAAATATTGTCATTACAAAAACTTTCTCTAAAGCTTATGGTTTAGCAGGGCTTAGAGTTGGTTGGGCCTATTGTCCTACTAAGATAGCTAAAAAATTAGATACCTTAAAGGTTCCATTTTCAGTCAATACTGCTGCACAACTAGCAACAATAAGTGCATTAGAGGATGATGAGCATATTAAGTTATCAATTAAACATAATAGTAAATGGAAAAAAATATTAACTGATGATCTTTTAAATTATGGATTAATTATACACCCAAGCCAATGTAATTTTTTACTAATTGAATTTCCAGACTCCTTTAAGTATTCAGCTAAGGAGGTATATAAATTACTTATATCCAAAGGGATAATCGTAAGAGAAATGGAAGAATATAATTTAAATAATTGTTTGAGGGTATCAATTGGTGAGGAAGAAGCAAACATACTTTTTTTAGAAACTATTAAGGGATTAAAAAATTAAATGGATAACCCTTTTAAGAAAATTTCTATCATAGGTTTAGGCCTAATAGGTGGCTCAATTGGTTTGGCTACTCGGCGATATGACAAGAAAATCCATATTCAAGGTTTTGCAAAAAGTCAGTTAACTCTTGATATTGCTACCTCACGGGGTTTCGTTGATGAAGCTTTTTTAAATTTAAGACAAATTGATAGTGATACAGATTTAGTAATCTTAGCTTCTCCATTATCAACATTTAAAAATATTGTAGAAGAAATTTTACCATTTCTTAAAGATGGTTGTGTAATCACTGATACTGGGTCAGCAAAATGTAGGGTAATAGCTGAAATTGAGAGTATACTTCCAGATAATTTACATTTTATTCCAGGTCATCCTATAGCAGGAACTGAAATGTCAGGCCCAGAGTCTGGTTTTGAAGAATTATTTGATAATCGTTGGTGTATTTTAACACCCTCAAAAAATACAAATGTTCATAAATTAAATGAAATTAAAATATTTTGGGAAAATCTGGGTGCTATGATTGAAATTATGGACCCTATTTATCATGATAAGGTTCTAGCAATAACTAGCCACATTCCTCATTTAATAGCCTTTAATATAGTTGGGACTGCAAATGATTTAGCAAATATTAATAAAAAAGAGGTTGTGAAATATTCTGCAGGTGGATTTAGAGATTTTACAAGAATCGCAGCTTCTGATCCTGTAATGTGGAGAGATATTTTTGTTCATAATAGTGAAGCTGTTCTTGAAATGCTCAATTATTTTTCAAAAGATCTAGATGATTTAAAGCTAGCTATTAAAGAGAAGAATTCTGAGTATCTTGAAGATTTTTTCAACAAATCTCGAGATGTCAGAAAAAATATAATTGAGGCTGGTCAGGACACTAAAAAAATCGATTTTGGTAGGGGTAAATAAATTATTTTAATCTTGGAGCAGTTCCAATTGGAAGTGGTCCTAAGAAAGACAAGCCATCTTCAAATACTAAATCAATTTTACCTCTGTAGATTAATAAATTTGTTATTGGATTCTCTTCAATATTGATTCCAAAAACTTTAAAAATATTAATTATATCTCTAGGATTAGAGAATCGAAATTCTAATTTTCCATCTAAATATTGCATGTGATCGTTTAGTTTTCCTTTGATATTTAAGGTTGAGTTGCCTTTCTTAGTAATTATATCAATATCATAATTGTCTAAATATTTAATTGTTCCAGAAATATTATCAATTTCAAAAGATGTGTTAGTATAGTTTTCTGATAAAGAAATATTTTTACCAAGAACTTCAAGCTCATAGTGATTTTGATTATGATTTAAAATATCTAAAGTAAGATTTTTCGGAAGAACATTTATTGCAATATTATTTGATACTTGAAATACTATAAGTTCATCAGTGTAAGCAGTTAGTTTATTAAAACGCCAAGCTTGTATATTTAAGTTGATTTTCTTTAGGTATAATGAGCTTGATTTATTGTAAATGACATCCTCAATATTAATATCAAAATGAAAAGGATATCCACCTAAAGAGGAACTTTCGAAAGAGAAGTTATTCTGCTTAAGTAAATAGCTCTCAATATATTTAGAACTAAAGAACCAATAAAAAGAGGCGAGCAATATGATAGTGATTAAAATATAAAATGAAAATTTTAAAAATTTTAACAATTTTATTTTATTCATCGCGATTTTTCTCGATTAATTTTTTTGTCGCGCTTTCTATTTTGTTCTTCAACAAAATTTGAAAATCGTGTTTTTTAAGACCGGGTTTGATACCTTCTAAGAACTCAACTTGAATTACCCCTTTTTTCTTTTCGTAACCTTTTGTTTGCCAGAATAAACCAGAGTTTAATGCTACTGGTATGCAAGGTATGTTAAGATATTTATATATAGCAAAACATCCAGACTTATACTCGCTCTCTTCCCCAACTTTTACTCTTGTACCTTCCGGGAAAATAACAATAGGTCTATTGTTACTTGAGCATTCTTTTGCCATTCTTAGTAAATGCTTAAGAGCTTTACCTTTTGCATTCCTATCAACCCATATCATTTTTGCTTTTAAAGCATGCCAACCATAAGCTGGAATATAAATTAATATCTTTTTTAAAACCATCGCAGCATCATTAAAATATGCTGTAAAGAAAATGGTATCCCAAATAGATTGATGCTTGGAAGCCAAAATGAAAGGTCCTTTAGGTATATTTTCTTCTCCAATAATTTTCCAATCCAAACCATCAAAAGCCCTAAAAAAACTAAGCAATATTTTTGACCATAGATTAATTAGAAGAGCAGTATATTTTCGTGGAAAAAATAGCAACGGTAATCCAGCAATTGCCATAAAAGATGTTAACAAAAAAAATATTAAAACAGATATAAATTTTAAAAACTTACTTATTTTTTCTTCCTTAAAAAATTAAATATTTTACTCTAACAAAACAAAATCGAAGAAATTCATTAAAAATATCAACAAAGTTTTTATTATTAGTTTTTACAGGATAATAATCAATTTTTATATTATTATTACTTTTTTTAAATTCTAAAATACTTCTTGGCATATGGAAATCTGATGTAATTAGAACTGCTGAATTTAAATTTCGACTTTTCATCCATTTAAAAACCTCTATTGCATTAGATCTTGTATCTTTTGCATTTTTTCCGAGATAAACACAGCAATCGAATAAATTATTTTTTTTATTATCATTATTTCTAAATATACTTTTTATATCTTTTTTTTCTACTATTGGATTAACACCAGAAATAAACATTTTTTTAGAATGTTTGGATTGCAGTAACTCATACCCTTTTACTATTCGGTTTGTATTTCCAGTTAAAACCACTATAACATCAAAATAATCATTATTTGATATAGTAAAATTATTTTGATTTGATAATTGATAAAATTCTTTAAAAAAAATTATTAATAAGAAAAAGATAAAAATGATATTAGCTAAAGAAAGTATTTTGATTGTCATTTTATAACAGTATCAATATTTATGATCATTATAAATAGACTTTTCCTCATTAGATAATTTAAATATAGATTAGTTAATTACAATTTTACATCATTTAAATGCAAAAAAAATTACTTCCATTTTTACTTCTAATCTTTCTCGTTGTTGTTTGGGGATCTGCATTTTCTCTAATTAAGGTGATATTAGAGTCAATTGGTCCTTTATGGATAATGTTTAGTAGAATTGTTCTTGGTGCTTCAGTTATTTTTCTGTGGCTTGTTTATAGAAAAAGTAAATTTTCTTTTCAGAAAGGATTTTGGTTTTGGAGTATCATTCTTGGTTTTTTAGGTTTTACATTCCCTTTTAGCATCATAGCCTGGGGTCAGCAGCATATACCCTCCTCTTTAACAGCAATATTGATGGGTATAAACCCAATAATAACATTAATATTATCTTACATAATTTTAGATGATGAAAAAATTACTTTTTTAAAATGTTTAGGTGTCATATCGGGGTTTTTAGGCCTAGTATTTTTAGTAGGATTTAATAATTTAGAAATGGCAAATACTAATTCAAGATTTTTAATTGGCCAAATTGGTGTTTTATTAGGAACGTCATCTTATGCCCTGGCCTCAGTTCTGACAAAAAAGGTTTCTTATATTTCTCCATCCAAAAGGGCATTGGGATCGCTATTAAGTGCATCTATTATGGGTTTATTTTTAGCGATTTTCATTGAACCTCTTCCAAATTTTAATTCTTTAGATACTAATGTATTTTTAATACTATTCATCTTGGGGGTTGTTACAACTGGAATAGCAACTGTTATCTGGTTTAAACTTGTTGATCTTGAAGGGCCTATATTTATGTCAATGGTGAATTATCTAATACCAATTTGGGCATTAATAATAGGAATTAATTTATTAAATGAAACAATAAACTTTACTATTGCTATAGGTCTTGTATTCATTTTAAATGGTATTTGGCTTACACAGAGGAAAAAAAATTAATGAACTATATTTATATTCCAATATTTTATTTCTTTTCTTCTTTTGTATCTACATTTCTTATTATTTCAGTCAATTTATCAAGCAATTTACTTTGGCTACATTCTCAAAATTTTCATATATCATTTCAAATGTTTTTTGAGTTACTTTTTAAAGACCTATCAAATGGACTTCTGTTTTTGCTAATAGTCCTCGTAACATTTTTAATTGCATTTTTTACAACACCTTTAATTAGATACTTCTTACCAATTAAAAGAACCTTATCATATTCTATTGCAGGTTTATTAAGTATATTCGTAATGCTAATATTAACGACTTATTTATTTACTGGTGCAGTTTTAATTGCTGGAATGAGATCTTCATTAGGTTTTTCTCTTTTTTGTTTATCAGGGATGTTTGGAGGTTTTATATTCGGGTTTCTTTTAAATAAGGTTTTGAAATGAAAATTAAACAAAATATATATTTTATTATATTTGTAATAGTACTAAATATCTCAAAATTATCTATGGCTGCTGATATTGATTATCAAATATATGAAATAGATTATCAGTTCGATCATCCATGGAGCTCAGTAACTCTTCCAAATGGTGACATATTAATCACTGAAATGCCTGGTAAAATAAAAAAATTGCGTATGAAGTCAGAAAAAATAAGTGAAATTAAAGGCGTTCCAAAAGTATCTTTTCGCGGTCAAGGTGGTTTATCAGGGATTATTCTACATCCAGATTTTGAACTCAATAATACTCTGTTTCTATCATTTTCTTTCGGAGAAAAGAAAAAAAATACCTTAAGAATTGTAAGTGCAAAATTGGAAAATGAAGAGTTAAAAGATATAGAAATTATTTTTGAAGCAGTACCGTATAGAAAGACATCAAACCATTATGGCGCTAGAATGCTATTTTTAAATGATAAAACATTGATAGTAACATCTGGAGATGGATTTAATTATAGAGAAGATGCCCAAAAGCTTGATAACCATTTTGGCAAAATTGTTCGTATAAATCCCGACGGATCTATACCTTCAGATAATCCTTATTTAGACACAAAAGACGCTTTACCAGAGATTTATTCTTTTGGTCATAGAAATCAGCAAGGAATTGCGTATGACTCTCAAAATGATATTTTATATTCAAATGAGCATGGACCTCGAGGAGGAGATGAATTAAATTTGATACTTAAAAGAAGTAATTATGGTTGGCCTGCAATTACATATGGCATTGACTATAATGGAAGTATAATTTCTCCTTTTACTGAAAAAGAAGGAATGGAACAACCATTATTATATTGGACTCCTTCTATAGCCCCATCAGATATGATTTTTTATGATGGGGAAATGTTTCCTGAATTAAATAAAAATTTATTAATAAGCTCTTTAGTTCCGGGTGAAATTAGAAGAATCACTATTGATAATGATAAGATTAGAGAAGAAATTATTTTTAATAAAATTAAAGGAAGAATTCGTAGCATTAAATTATCTTCAAATGGCTCATTAGTTGTGTTAACCGATGGACCAAGAGGAAAGGCCTACATAATTACAAAAAAAGTATAAATAATTTATAAAATGATTATTCAATGTCCCGCATGTAATACAAGTTTTTCTGCACATAGAGAAAAATTTGGATTAAAAAACAGAAAAGTTAAATGTTCAAGGTGTAATTTTATTTGGACGGCTAATTCTAATGGTAAAGCTGTTGAAGTACCAATTTTATATGAACCTATCAGTTCTCAGGGTAATTTTAGTAGTGTACTTAAATCTGATAAATTAAACCTAAATACAAAACCTGAGCATCCTTTACCAGTACCTTTAAAAGAGAAAAATAGCGAAAAAAATGGCCTCTATTCTATATTTTTAATACTTACGATACTTTCTTTGTTTAGTTTAGTCTGGTATAATAGGATTATATTATTTGAAAAATCACCATCTTTAAGACCAGTTCTTGAATTCATTGATCCTGCAATAAGTATTCGAGGTATAGACATCAATAATTTAGAGACACAGAAAACAATAATTAATGATCAGGATGCATTAATTATTGATGGTTCACTAATAAACCAATCTAAATACAGAAGAAATATTCCAGATATTATGGTTAAATTGGTTACATTTAATGAAAAAGTTGTACTTCAAAAGAAAGTTATTTTAAGTGGTAAATATTTGCTTTCAAATGAACAAATATCATTTTCTACAAATTTTATTGATCACCCTAAAGAGGCTAACAAAGTGCAAATAGAATTAATACCCTAACTTTTTTGCCAAGTAGCTAAGTTATCTAAATTAATAAAATCATCTATATTTTGTTTTTCTTTAATTACTGAGTATTTGTCCTGCTTTACAATAATCTCTGTTATTGATGGTCTTGAATTATAGTTTGATCCCAATACCGAGCCATAAGCACCAACATTTGTTATTGCAATGAAATCTCCTTCACGAAGTTCAGGTGATGAAAAATCTTTTATAAAAAAATCTCCTGTCTCACAAACCGGGCCAACAATATCGTAATTCTCTCTAGCTTTACTTTTTGCATTTTCCATTAATGGGATAGCATTATGTATAGATCCATATAAAGATGGTCTTATAAAATCATTCATTGCGGCATCTACTATAAGAAATTTTTTAGATCGATTTTCTTTGATATAAATTATTTTAGTGATTAAAACACCTGACTCAGCGGTCAAATATCGACCTGGCTCTAAAATAATCTTTTTGTTTAAGGAACCAAATTTATTTGAAATGAGCTCAGAATAGTCATTAATATTTAATGGTTTTTCATCCTTATAATTAACACCAATCCCACCACCTATGTCTATAATATCGATATTAATATTCTTTTCTTCTAAAATATTAATTGCGTTCAGTATGCTATTAAAAGTTTTCTTAAAAGGGTCTAAATTGTTTATTTGACTTCCAATATGAACATCAATACCTTTTATTTTAATACCATCTAGATTATTTGCATAAGTATAAATATCTATGGCTTCATCCACAGGGATACCAAATTTATCTTGTTTCTTTCCAGTGGATATTTTTTCATTACCTCCAGCTTTTATATCTGGGTTAATTCTAAGAGCGATTGGTGCTATCAGATTTGAACTTGAAGCTATGGATGAAATTTGATTCAATTCTGAAATAGACTCAACATTGAGCATTAAAATATTATTTTTAATAGCAAATATAATTTCTTCAGATGTTTTACCTACCCCTGAGAAAACAATTTTATTAGTTGGTATTCCGGCCTTAATTGCTCTTTTAAGTTCACCGATTGATACTACATCTGCGCCAGATCCCATTAAAGAGAATGTTTTTATAATTGATTGATTTGAATTAGATTTCAAAGAAAAACAAATCAGAGAGTTATCGTTTTTTAGAGCTTTTTTTAATTTTGTATACTTATCTTCTAATATACTAGAGGAATAACAATAAAATGGTGAACCGAATTCTTTGTGTAAGTCTTTTATATTTATGCTTTCACAGTGAAGAAATTTATTCTTGTATGAATACATGACTAATTCCTTCATTCAAAAAATTTAGTGAATTGGTATTTAAAGAGGGTGGAGGTAAAAGATCGCCTTTTCTTCCACATCCGACTAAAAAAATGATTATTAAGATGATGATATATTTATTTTTTTTCATTATGTAATTTATTTACCCATTTTGTTGCTGCCTTTTTTACCATTGATGGAGATGTGCTTCCGAAAGACTTTTTGTGATTTACAGATTGTTTGGCACTCAAAACATCATATATGCCACTATTAATATCCTTATGAAATTTTTTTAGCTCATCAATTTTCATTTCTGATAATTTTATTTTTTTCATTTCACAATATTTGACTATATTTCCTGTTATTTTGTGAGATTCCCTGAAAGGAATATTTAGGTTTGAAACAAGCCAGTCAGCTAAATCTGTTGCGGTCGAGTAACTTTTTTCAGCCGCAATAAGTAAGTTTTCTTTTTTTGGTTTTAATTTTTTTGTAATAGCAGTAATTGCTCTCAGAGAAATCATTATATTGTCTATTGCATCAAAGGTAAGCTCCTTATCTTCTTGTAAATCCTTAGAGTATGCCAAAGGTAATCCTTTCATGACCACTAGAATAGATAATAACGCACTAATGATCCTTCCATTTTTTCCTCTTACAAGCTCAGCAATATCTGGATTCTTTTTTTGAGGCATAATTGAAGATCCAGTTGAGAGACTTTCCGGTAATTCAATAAAATTAAAGCCATCAGATACCCATAATATAATTTCTTCAGAAAATCTTGAAAGATGGTTAGCTAGAATAGATATAGCTGACAATGGTTCTATAATGAAATCTCTTGCTGATACTGCATCTATTGAATTGGCCATCGGCTCAGTAAAGCCTAATTCTTTTGTTGTCATATTTCTATCAATAGGAAAAGTAGTTCCAGCTAATGCAGCTGCACCAAGTGGATTTTGATTTATTCTTTTTATTGCATCTTGAAATCTATTTTTATCTCTCTCTAACATTTCCACATATGCGAGTAAGTGATGTCCCAATGTTACGGGCTGAGCTACTTGTAGATGAGTAAATCCAGGCATTATAAAATCGTAATATTTTAGAGCTTTTTTACTCAATTCAAGCTGCAGGTTACAAATTAAATTAATCATCACATTGCATTCTTTTCTAATATATAGTCTCATATCAGTAGCAACCTGGTCATTTCTTGATCTTCCGGTGTGAAGTTTTTTTGCTACATCACCAATTTTTTTTTGAAGGTTTGACTCAATATTCATATGAATATCTTCAAGTAGTGGGTCTAAATTAAATTTTCCACTTTCAAATTCAGATTTTATTTTATTAAGACCTACAACAATTTTCCTCGCTTCTTTAGAGGTTATAATTTTAGTTTTAGCCAGCATTTTAGCATGTGCAATAGAGGCATTTATATCCTCAGTATAAAACCTTGAGTCAAATTTAACTGAAGAGTTCATCTCGATCATTATTTTATCTTGATCAGCACTAAATCTTCCACCCCACATTTTATTTTTATTTATTTTTTTAACCATATTTACTTTTAATTTAAAAAAAACCTCTCTATAGAAATCTAATGTTTAAGTCAAAAAAGAAATTAATTATATATTCGATATTTTTCACCATTAGCTTACTGCTTTTACTTTTTTATTATACTGGTCTGTTTAATAATTCATCAGAACAGCTAAAACTATCCGAGCCCGATCCATTATCAAAAATTGAGTTAGTAGAATTCTATGACTCGAACAATAATAAGTATAACATAACGGATTTTAGTGGAAAGTTTATCTTAATGAATTTTTGGGCGACATGGTGTTTACCATGTAGAGTAGAAATGCCATCTCTTGATAGATTGCAATCCATAGTAGGAGATAATCAATTTCAAGTCGTAATTGTTGCTGTTGAAAGAACTTCATTTTCAAAGATTAATGATTTTCTTAGAGAGATTGAAATAAAAAATTTAGTTAATTTTCATGATCCGAGTACAATGGCTGGTAAACATATAAATGCAACCGGTCTACCAATCACAGTTTTATTCGATAAATCTGGACAAGAATTAGGAAGATATAATGGAGATTTTGAATGGGACTCCAATGAGGTGATAAATTATATTACTCAATTAAAAAATTCTTAATTTATCCTAAAGCTGTTTCTAATTCTGGGATAGCCTTAAATAAGTCAGCTACTAGTCCATAATCAGCTACCTGAAATATTGGCGCCTCTTCATCTTTGTTAATAGCAACAATAACTTTTGAGTCTTTCATTCCAGCCAAATGTTGAATAGCTCCTGATATACCAACAGCAATATATAATTCAGGTGCAACCACTTTACCAGTTTGGCCTACTTGATAATCATTAGGAACAAAACCAGCATCGACAGCAGCTCTTGAAGCACCAACTGCAGCTCCTAATTTATCTGCGATGGCTTCAAGTAATGTAAAATTATCACCTGATTGCATTCCTCTACCACCTGAAATTATTATTTTAGCTGATGTTAGCTCAGGTCTATCTGACTCGGTTAACTCTTCTGATATGTATTCAGATAGCTCAGGATTAGAGGCGGGATTAATTATTTCAACGCTTGAAGCATCTTGCTCCTCAGCTGCTTGAAAGGCAGTTGATCTAACAGTGATAACTTTTTTTTCTGATAACAATTTAACTGTTTCAATTGCATTACCAGCATAAATCGGATGCTCAAATGTTTCACTATCAATCACTGCGGTAATATCTGAGACTTGAGGCACATCTAGTAATGCTGCTACTCTTGGCATATAATTTTTACTAGTTGTAGAAGCCGAAGCTATGAATGTAGAATAATTATCTGCCAAAGAAATGATTAATGCAGCATATGGTTCAGCTATGTGTTTAGAATAAATATCATTTTCACATAATAAAACTTTATTCACACCTGTAATTTTTGCTGCTTCATTTGCAACAGAATTACAATCATTTCCAGCTACTAAAAGATCAACTTTCTCACCTATGGACAAAGCTGCAGTTATTGCCTTTTTTACTGATTCATTTAAGTTACTATTATCATGTTCTGCAATTAACAATGTTGTCATTATATTACTCCTGCTTCATTTTTAAGTTTATCTACTAATTCATCTATTGTTTCAACTTTAACCCCAGCCTCTCTTTGGGAAGGTTCAGAAACTTTTACCACTTCTATATTTTTTTCAATCGATATATTTAAATCTTCTGGATTTATCTCCGCAATTTCTTTCTTTTTGGCTTTCATAATATTAGGAAGTGATGCATACCTTGGCTCATTTAACCTCAAATCAGTTGTAATAATAGATGGCATAGTTAGCTTTAATGTTTGAAGCCCTCCATCAATTTCTCTTGTAACCAATAAATTGTCATCTTCAAATTTTACTTCAGAGGCGAATGTGCCTTGTGACCAACCTAATAAAGCAGATAACATTTGGCCAGTTTGATTTGAGTCATCATCAATAGCCTGTTTTCCTAGTATAATGAGATTTGGATTTTCTTTCTCGGCAATAGCTTTTATTATCTTTGCAACATTCAAAGGAGTTACACTATCATCAGATTTAATTAAAATTCCTCTATCAGCGCCCATAGCAAGTGCTGTTCTGATAGTTTCTTGGGCTTGTTGTGGACCTATTGATAGGGCAACAATTTCCTCTGCAATACCAGCTTCTTTTAGCCTTATTGCCTCCTCAACAGCAATTTCATCAAATGGGTTCATAGACATTTTGACATTATCAAGCTCTACACCAGAATGATCTGATTTGACTCGAATTTTAACATTGTAGTCAACAACCCTCTTAATAGGTACAATTATTTTCATTTATATCTCTCCAATAAAATTTGAAAATAAATCTAATGAAATTAAAACTTCATCCAGAAAGTATTAATAACCAGATATAATACTTTATATATATATTTTTAAAGATTTAATCAATCCTCTCTTGTATTTCCTGGTTTCCATAAAACATCTCCAGTTCCACCAATATTGGTTTGGTTGGCATACCTAGCTGCAACAAAAAGAAGATCTGAAAGTCTATTAATATATTTTAATGCAGTATCAGAAATACAGTCTTCTTCAAAATTATTCATTTTTACCATTAATCTCTCTGCTTTTCGAATTACTGTTCTTGCTAGATGTAAATAAGAAGAAACCGTTGTTCCACCTGGAAGTATAAATGACTCTAAGTCACTTAAGCTTGAGTTTAATCTGTCGATTTCATTTTCCAATCTATCAATTTGTTTTTCAGAAATTTTTGTATTTTCCAGTAATTTTTCGTTTTTTTCGTTAATTGGAATAGAAAGTTCTGCGCCTAAGTCAAAAAGTTCATTTTGTATTGTCGCTAAAATATTATCTAATAGTATTAATTCTGCCTGTTTCGTCGTCGTTCTAACAAGTCCAAGTATAGAGTTGGCTTCATCTATAG
>ENA-OSEY01002233-OSEY01002233.1-marine-metagenome-genome-assembly--contig:-NODE-2233-length-12674-cov-3.883385_pt1 | contig 12674 bp, 12 predicted proteins | sample MGYA00248465_ERZ534230 | MGnify/ENA primary metagenome ERZ534230 (study PRJEB26409, sample SAMN06344110) | marine metagenome | isolation source: Sea water from surface | place: Atlantic Ocean:Southern... | reverse complement strand
GGCCAGATAGCTCAGTCGGTAGAGCACTTGTCTGAAAAACAAGGGGTCGGCAGTTCGATTCTGCCTCTGGCCACAATGGAACTTAATAAATTTTTTTCTAACAAAGAATTGTTAAAGTATTTACCGGAATTTATTGAGATATATAACTTAAGGCCAATTAAAAATAACAAAATGGGTATGGGTATAAATCACTCTTTTGCAGTCTATGCTTTACTTAAGAAATTGAATATTTCGCATGTTATTGAATCTGGAATAGCGCAAGGCCACAGTACCTGGTTGATTGAAAATTCAATTCCAGATATTGATTTGATTTCTGTAGATCTAGATTTAAGCAATAGATTATATATTTCCAAAAATTCAAATACAAACTATGTAGAGGGCGATATAGAAGATATTTCTTTTGAGGATTTAGATACCAACAAAACGATAGTATTTTTTGATGACCATACAAATGTTATGCATAGACTCAAGTTTTTGCATGCTTGGGGTATTAGATATGCTATATTTGAAGATAATTACCCTCCTGGACATGGTGATTCTTACTCGATAAGAAAAATTCTTTCAGACTACGGACAACCTATTACCGATATGGTGCCAGGTTATAAATATAAAAATAAGTTTGAAAAATTTAAATTCTTACCAAAAAACTTACAAAACAGGTTAACAACAGCAAATACAACGTGGCCTTATTTTCTAACCCATTTTCACCATGTGCAAAATAAATTAAGAAAACCAAATTTAGTCGACAAAGTTTTATTTAGAAAAATTGTTAAAAATTATTATGAAATCCAGCCAATATATTTATACAAAAATCAAAAATGGGGAGTAAGTGGATGGGATGGCAAATATCGAGCACTTGAACCATTGTTTGCAGAAATAAAAGATTCTAAATTCTCAACAGAGTTTGAAAAATTTGAAAAGGAGTCACCAGATAGGATGTTTAATTACAACTATATATCATTTGTTGAGTTGAATTAATAAAGCCTACAAAATCATCTGTTATCTATTGCTCATCGTGATATTAAAACTGTTTACAACGACCATAAAGTCAAACTAAATAAGTTATAATCAACTCAGGTCAAATAGTTTGCCTCTAGCTACTATATTTTTAATATGTTAAATATGTTGAAAAAAAAATTTACACAATCATATATCAATTTTCTAAAGCGTGAATATATATATTTTCAAAAAAATAAAAAGTTAAAAGTTGAATTTAAATCTTCAAATAAAATCAAGAGAAACTATTCACAAATACTTCAAGATATTTTTGTTTTAACGATTTTAGATGGAAAACAGAAAGGGACTTATGTAGAAATAGGTTCCGCACATCCTATCAGGATAAATAACACCTACTTGCTTGAAAAATATTTTAACTGGAAAGGACTAGGATATGATATAAATGAGCATTATGTAGATATATATAAGAAACATAGAGTCAATAAATGTAAATTGCAAGATGCATTAAAAGCAAGCTTTCATGAGGATTTTCAAGAAAATAAACTTCCTAAAAAAATCGATTATTTACAAATAGATATTGAACCTGCCAAACATTCTTTAGAATGTTTATTTTTAATTCCCTTCGATGATTACACATTTAACGTAATTACATTTGAAACAGAGTTTTACCTTGAAGGTGATAAATTTGAAACTTTGTCGAGAGAATATCTAGAGTCAAAAAATTATAAACAAGTATTTGGCAGGGTTTCTAGACTTGGTAAAGCATATGAAGATTGGTATGTTCACGATTCACTATATGAAAAATTCTCAGATCTATTTGATGCTTCTAGTTTTAAGGAAGTAGATATAAGAACAGTATTTTTTAAAGATTACAAATTGGCAAAAACTCATAAAATATTTGGGACTATTAGAAATTTTTTCTCTTTTAAAGATATTTATGCATAAACTACAAAAATTTGAATCAGAATCTCTGAGTAGAATAATTTATTACATCTATATGGCATTTTTAAATTTGGTCCAAACTAATGAGTAATAATATTAAAAACATATTGAAAATTAAATCAAGGATTTTGAAAAACAATGCACATTTTTAATTTTATAACTGAATTTATCAGTAAGAAATTTGGAAAAGCCAAAAAATCTATGCTTATCCAATTTATTGCTTTTGGTATATTTGTGGGAGTCAATGTTATCACGTATATTCCTAGAGACACTGATCCTTTAATGGTTGTAGGAGCGATTTTCTTATTTTGGATTATACTTTACATAATTTTTCGCATTTTACAATTTTTAAAAATACTATAGATTTTATTTTAAATTGAAATTTTCAAAAAAAGAAGAATATCTAAGACATAAGGATAAAAAATTAAAAAGAATAATTGATATAAATGGGCATATTGCTTTTAAGTCAAATAAAAAAAATCAATTTGACTCTCTGGTTGGAATAGTGGTTTCTCAATTTATATCTACAAAAGCTGCAGATTCTATTTTTAAACAAATTAAAGAAAGTTTTAATACCGATTACTTAAATGAAAAACATTTTGATAATCTCAGTATCGGTGAAATTAAAACGTTAGGTTTAAGTACAAATAAAGCAAAAACAATAAAGGAACTTTCAGAACTTTTTATCAGTAAAAGTTTTAGTGATTTAACAACATTAGATGGTAACGACCTTAGAAGTAATTTACTAAATGTTTTTGGTATTGGTCCATGGTCAGTCAACATGTTTGAAATTTTCTGTATTGGAGAATTAGATATTTTTTCATCTAGAGACGCCGGTTTGAGACTTGCTATGAACAAATATGGCATGATTAAAAAAAATAGTAGTTGGGATAAATATGATAGCTATGCAAACAAATGGTCTCCTTATAAAACGATTGCATCAATTCATTTATGGAAAGCAATTGATTAATTTTTAATTGTATGCCAGTTTGTTTTTCGTAAAACCGGATGATTATGATTTTTAAACCATGGGTCTGGAACAGTAACATAAGAATTTATGTCACTTTTTAAATATGCTGCCCAAAAAGCAAAAGAACTGTTTCCTACAATAAAATGTTTATATTTTAGCATTTTGGAAAATGTCAATATTGTATCTATTTTTTCATTATCAAGTTGGTTATTCTTAGAATATATATTCTCTGCATTTTTAAATATTTTTTTACTTTTGACCCACTTTGGGTCATCTGTAAAAATATCAAATTTTATTTTCTTATCTAATCCATTTAAGCTTTTCTCATAATAATTAATATCCAAGTCCCATCCATTGTCTATAAAATCTCCTCTACGGACATGAACCATGGCTAATTTAGAACTCCCATTGAGCCCTTTATTTATATTTTCATTTTTACTTAATGAATCGAAAATAAATTCACTACTAAAATCTATATATTTCATTGATTTCCAATACCCATCAAAATATCCAGTTTTTGAAGAAATTTTGCTTAAACCTTCATCATCTTTAGTAAATCTGAAGTTCTCAAATATTGAGTCAAGTTGAAGCTTATTAATTAATGAACTATTAGCCAAAAACATGTTTACATCAAATATTTTTTTTGAAAAATAATTTTGTGATTTAAAATCAAAAAAAGATAGAGGCAGTATTAATTCTCGTGGAGTATTATCTCCCAAGTTTCTAAAAAATTCTAAGTTTATTTTTACATTCACACCATTACTACGCAAATAGTTAGCGAACGATAATTGAAAGAGTTGGTTTCCAAAGCCCCCCTTTAAATAAACTATTGCTTTTTCCATTATTGATTTTCTTCCTATCTTAAAATTTGAATCAACAATATTTATTTGAATGGTATAAAGAAATCTTTAAATTTGCAAAGCACTAAAAACCTTGAGTATGAATTTTCTTAAAAGTTTAACAAGAATGAAATAATAATTACACTTAAAAGATAAATAAATTAATCTATGAATAAAAAAACTTACGAAAGCCAAAATATAAGTATCGCAATACCAACTTATAATTCTTCTAAATACCTAGAACAACTTTTATCAAGCTCCTTAAAAAATGAGATTGTAACTGAGGTTGTGATAAGTGATGATGCCTCAAACGTTCAAGAAAAAGAAATATATCTGAAAACAGTTGAAAAATTCCAAAAAAAATATCCAGATAAAAAAATAAAATTTGTTAATAATTTGGAAAGACGCGGTCCTTTTGTAAATAAATATATTGCTATAGAAAATTGCTCAAAGGAAATAGTTTACCAAATTGATTCTGATAATATCCCAATGAGAAATTTAGACAAGTTTATCAAATATGATCTTTTAAAATTATTCAATGAAGATAGTTTATATTTACCATCAAAAATTTATCAATTTTATCAAAAACCTTATCTCAGCATTCCTTTAAGCAAAGTCCATAATGGAACAAAGTATAGAGTTATATTTCAAGATAAAAATTTTAGATTTGATAAGGATCTTATTAAAAAGTCAATTTTAAATGAAGTAAAGATTACGAAACAAAAAAATTCTAGATGGCTTATAAATATCGGAAATTTTATTGTATACAAACCCAATTTTTTATCAACTATGAAAGAAGGCCTCTCTTTTTCTGAAAGATTACTTTTTGCTGCTGATCAGTTTTTAATTTCGTATTTATGGCTTAAAAACAACAATTATATAGAAACAAGAAGACAACATTATCATTTTCATCGAAAAAGACGAGACAGCATTTCATTTCAAGAAAAAGACAATACTGAAGAGTCATTTAAGACTATCGAGGAAAAAATTTTAGAATTGTAATTAAAAAAATTTGTGTTGTAGTTTTTACATAATAACAATTTTAAATCATAATTAAATATGAAATTAATTACACTTTTTATAACAAATTTTTCATTTTACAAATTTTTAACCGATTATTTCGCTCGAAGTAATTTTGAAGCAACAAGACAAAATTTTAATAACATATTATCTGATTTTGAAAGAATTGGTTTTCCATACAGTTTCAGTATTACTTATAACATAATTTCAATTACTGTCGCAATATTCTCTTCAATTATAATTTTGATCAGTGTAGAAAAATCATTTAACAGCAATGAATTCAAGAGTATTATTAATAATTTTGTAAAATTATTTTTTATAAATACAACAGTGCTATTTGGATTTTTATATTTATTTAGAGCATATAACTTATCAAGAGCCATACTAATTTTTAGTATTTTATTGTATCCGCTTTTATTTACTGGAATTATGTTCTTACTTAAAAGAGACTCCAGTTCAACAATAGGAAGATACGCATTTTTGTTTTTGATACCTTTAAGCTTAAGTATTTTATTTTTTGGCAATGGAGACAGTGCTGAAGTTGAGGTTGTAGTAAACGAGGAAGAAACCGATATAATAGAGTCCTCCCTACCAGTTGGTGTTTTATATGAAGATGAAAATGATTGTGCTTCTTGGTTAGGAAGCCCAAATTTTGTTGAATGTAAAAAGGGTTCAAGCTTTAGTGTTTTACAAAACTTTAGCGAAAGGACTTCGAATCTACTTTTTAACGATGGCAAACTATACATTTTAAAAAGTGAGGGTGAAATCTACACTCTTGATCTAGATACAAATCAAAAAGAACTATTTCTTGATTTAAAAGAAAAAGTATTTTACGATCCTGAAAATTATTTTGAAAGCGGATTATTTGGAATAGCATTCGAACCCAACGAAAATTTTTTTCTTACAACATATAGCGGTCTTGATAACAGCTTAGTTGTTGAAAAATATCCAAAAATTACCGACGAGTTTGAACCAGAAGTAATTCTAAACATTCCAAGCAACGACTGCTGTCATTATTCTGGAAATATAATTTGGTCAGACTATTTTCAAGACTTTCTTTTGTCAATAGGCGATATGGGAAATGGATTTAATTCAAATGATACAACTTCCTATAAAGGAAAAGTAATTTTACTTGAAAAAGCATTTACAAATGGTGAAATACCATTGATAAGTGATACAAATAAAACAGCTCCACTTAACAATATTGTTGCTTTTGGATTGAGAAATCCCTGGAAAACTTCTATCTATAAAAACTTTCTTTTTGTTCCTGACATAGGATTCAATACTACAGAAGAGGTAAATGTTGTAGATTTAGATCAATCATCAGGACCAAGTTTTTTTGGTTGGCCTATTTATGAAGGTGATCTAAAAAATACATCATTTACTTACTTTCCATTATATTTTTGGGATAATGAAACACCCGTTAACCTTGATGAGTATGCAACATTAAATTCATCTAAACCACAAGTATTTTATAGCCATAATGGAAGCGAAGTATACAGGGCAGCATTAATTGGTGGAGATGTGGTCAGTGATTCAAATGGTAAATATTATGAACACTATATTTTTGCTGACTATCTTAGCAAAGAATTATTTGTCTATGATTTTAAAAATGATGAGCTTTTTCAATTTCCTTTACCTTTGGAGTTTGATTCATACATCACAGCCCTAATTGTTCATCCAGAAGATCCTAACAAGACTCTTGTGACCACTGGCCAAGGTGATTTGATAGAGATAACAATTCCATAAATCTTATTCAACTATTTTTTTAATAATTTTTCACCAACATTAACAATTATCTATTAATAAAATTACAAAGAGATACGTTATGACCAATTTAAATGTAGCTTTTTGTGGTTTGTCAAAAAATTGTATAAATACAATTGATGAAAACATAAAACAAATTATCTCAATGAGGAATAATTATAAAGAAATAAACATTAGTCTTTTTATTGTTGATTCAGACTCATCAGATGGCACTAAAGAAATAATATCAAAATATGAAAAAGATAATGAATTTATTGTTTACAGGGATTTAGATGATCTAGAAGAAAATTATAATTCGAGAATTGAAAGGATAACTCTTTCAAGAAATTTATGTCTTGATGAATTAAAGTTAAAAAATTATGACAACTTAATTTATATTCCAATTGATTTAGACGTAAATCTTTTTGAATTAACAGACATTGAATCTTTTCATAAAATTTTAAACTCTTTTGTAAATCAAAATACATATGATGCAATTTTTCCAATTAGTTCACCAAATTATTATGATATTTTTGCATTAAGAGCAAAGGGATGGCACAATCTAAATTCATCACTGCTTATTTATAAAATAAAAAAAGTAATATTTTTTGGAAGTTTCTTTTTGAATTATTTTTTAATATTTAGAAAACAGCTGACAGAAAAAAAAATAAAATCTAAAAACTTTAATGTAATTAGTGCATTTGGTGGAGCAGGAATGTATAAATTGATTAACAACAAACTTTTTCAAATCGAGTATATGACAGACAAAAGCAACCCAGAGCACGTTTCTGAACATATTTTATTTAATTCCAACTTTGAAAACTTAGATATCTTGAGTGATTGGGTTATTCCAGCTCCAGCAGAACATGTAAGATTTCACACTCTAACGTTTAAAGAAAAAATGGTCTATTTTATGAAAACAATTAAGAATGACTTTAAGCAAAAATTATTTATAAAATAGGATTAATTTGAAAAAAAAAGTAATTGTAATACACACAAAATATACAAATTTTGGTGGAGAAGACGCCAATATTAAAGAAGAAGTTAGTTTATTAAAAAACAATTATGAAGTTAAATATCTAGAATTTCAAAATACGAAAATCTTAAATATTTTTGACTTTATATCTTTTTTTAATGGGAAGAATTATAGATCAAACAAACAACTTAAAAAAGTTATTAAAGAATTTAAACCAGAAGTAGCATATGTCCACAACACCTGGTTTAAAGCTAGCTTGGGAATTTTTGAAATTTTAGAAAAAAACAAAATTCAAACTATTTTAAAAATTCATAACTTTAGATATGATTGCACTAAAAGTTTTTTGGCAAGTAGTCATATTGAAAATTTTGATTTTTGTCCGCGATGTGGTTTTAAGAAAAAAAAGTATCAATTTTTAAATAAATATTTTATCAATTCTTATTTAAAGTCAATATTTATTCTTTTGTATGGTAAAAGGTATTTTAAATTTTTGTTATCAACTAAAAACACAATTGTTGTACTCAACAAATTCCACAAAGATTATCTAAATAAATTGGGAATAAATAATGTTGAGGTTTTGCATAATCCAATAAAAATTGATGAAAATATAAGGCTAAACAATATAAAGGACAGTAAAACACTAGTTTATGCTGGTCAGTTAACTCCAGAAAAGGGAATATATGAGTTGTTCGAAAGTTGGGACAAGTTTGAAAATAAAGAATTCGAATTAGTCATCATAGGAGCAAAAAAGAGCTTAAATTCCAAAATGCTTGAGAGCTTTGAACTAAAAAATGTTACATTTTTAGATGAATTAAATAACTCGGAGACTTTAAAAATAATTAGTAAAGCAAGAGCCGTCGTAACAGCTACTAGAATGTACGAGGGGCAGCCAAGATTACTAAGCGAAGCTTTATCAATGGGAATACCTACAATCTATCCATATTTTGGTGGAATGAAGGAATATTTTCCTGATGATTATAAGTTAAGTTTTGCACAATATAATTATGATGACTTAATAACAAAAATGTATTTGTTGTTTGACGATAAATTTGTTGAAAGTGAAAGAAAAAAAATATTAGCTTACTTTAAAAAAAATTTTGAGATAGATTTAATACTTAAAAAATTTAACGATTTGATAAAATAATGATTTCAGTTTTAATGTCAGTTTTGAATGGTGAAGAAACATTAGAAAGATCACTAAAAAGTATTCTCGTTCAAACCTATGATGATTTTGAGTTTTTAATAATGGATGATGGCTCTAATGATGGAACAATTGACATACTTGATCATTATAAAAACGCTGACTCTCGAATAAAAGTTTTTAAAAATAATGAAAATTTAGGTCTTACAAAATCTTTAAATATTCTGGCAACTAAAGCAAGCGGCGAATTTTTTGCTCGACAGGATTGCGATGATTATTCGGACAAAAATAGATTTAAAGAACAAATAAAATATTTAATAAATGAAAATTTCGACGTTTGCACTACTAGGGCAAAAGAAATTGATACGAGAAGGATAATCCCAGGCTATAGTTTTTATATTCCTAAAAGTATAATATTGAAACTTAAAAACCCTTTTATTCACGGAACTCTGTTAATTAAGAAATCAGTGTTTAATGAATGTGGAAATTATGACGAGAACTTCTATTTTGCACAAGACTACAAGCTATTTTTAGAAATCATAAAGAAAGGTTTCAAAGTAAAAAGTCTTAGAGAACCTTTATATTATTTGAATATGAAAGATAATATATCTTCAAAATTTCAAAGTGAGCAAGAATATTATTTTGCTTGTGCAAAAAAAGGTATTACTCCGATTTATAATAATTTTTCTTAATACATCTATCAATCAAATCATAAAAGCTGTAATTACACTTCCAACCAAACTCATCCTTAAGAATTTTTGGATCTGAGCAAACTTCTTTTGGATCTCCCTGGCGTAACAATTTTTCATCTACATCCACATATTTTTTCCAATCAAGACCATAGTATTCAAATACCGTTTCAACTAAATTTTCAATAGAATAGGAAACACCGGATCCAATTACATAACAACTATTCTTCCCCTTTTCCATTATTTTGATTATTCCTTCTACAACATCTGCAGCAAAAGACCAGTCTCTTTTATAATCGAGACTACCAATAGTAAGTTTTTTTACTTTTTTATTTTTTATCAAATTAGCTGAATTTATTACTTTCATAAACAGGTATTTATGATTTCTAAATTCAGACTCATGATTAAACATAATTCCTGAGTAAATATTCCAATTGTACTTTGTTGAGTAATCAATTACTTTGTCATGATTTATCAGTTTTGCTTTTGCGTATGGTGAGTTGGGATTAAATTGAATAGTTTCATTCAAACATTCATTAGCATTTTGTCCAAACATCTCGGAGGAAGAAGCTTGAAAAAAAGGAACAAATAAATCATTACTAATAAGAGTTTGAGTAATATTTTCAAAAATTTTACAGATTTCATTCATTGTTTTTTCAGGATAGAGTATTGATTCATACACTGAACTAGGTCCACTTAAATTGAAAATTTTATCAGGTTTAAACTTCATTATATTTTCTTCTACTTCTTTTAGATCTAATAGGTTAATATTTTTTAAGTTCAGATTCTTTAAATTATATTTATTTAACGTTGAAAGCTTTTTGGAAAAATTTTCTTGATCTCTGTTTCTTGAAACACCAAGAATATTTATATCACTATACGATTTCATTAATCTATCGACTAAAAAAATACCATCTTGGCCAGTGATTCCAGTTATCAAAATATTTTGCATTTATATCTATAAGGTTAGTTATTATTAAATAAATTAATGAAAGTTTTTCTCAATAATGTAAATGAGTCTTGGATAATTGATAGAATCCGAAAAGAGTGGTACAAAAACAATTCTGATATCTCAACAAAATCAGCAAAAAAATCAGATCTTCTGTGGATTTTGTCTCCTTGGGTTTGGAGAACCATATCAGAAGAACAATTATCAAAAAAGAAAGTAATTTGTTCATATTATCATTTTGATTTTGATAATTTTGATTTTGATAATTTTAAAGAACTAGACAAGTATGTTGCAGAGTATCATGTTATTTCTGAAAATACTAAAAAACAATTAATCCAACTCACAGATAAAAAAATAACTTCAATACCTTTTTGGATTAATCAAAAAACATTTTTTCAAATTAACGACGTTAAAAAGCTGAGAAAAAACTTTGGCTTAAATGAAAATGATTTCTTAATTGGAAGTTTTCAAAGAGATACTGAATCATCCGATCTTAAAAGTCCAAAACTTGTAAAAGGTCCCGATATATTTATTGAAGCTGTAGAAAAGCTTATACCAAAAAATAAAAATGTGAAAATAATTTTAGGAGGTAAAAATAGAAATTATGTGATTAATGAACTGAACAAAAGAGGAATAGAATACAAATATTTTGAAATGGTCAATTTAAAAACTTTAAATAAACTATACAATGTATTGGATTTGTACATTGTTTCATCAAGAATAGAAGGAGGGCCACAAGCAATTTTAGAAGCTGCTGTAACTAAGACTCCAATTATTTCAACTGATGTTGGTGTGGCTTCAGAAATATTAAATAAAGTTTCTATTTACGATATTCAACATATAGAAAGGGCTGAACCAGACGAAGATTTTGCTTATTTAAAGAGTCAAGATTTTATAATACCTAAAGGAATGGAAAAATTTAGAACTATGCTGTCTAATTGCTATGAAAGTTAGTATTGGCTCCAAAATTGTAAGAGGACCTTGGGGCGGTGGAAATTTATTTGCAATAAATTTAACGAACTTTTTGAATGAAAGAGGACACAAAGTTATTTATGATTTAAGTGAACCAGATATTGACTTAATTCTTTTAACTGACCCTAGAAGTCGTGGTGAGTCCTCATCAACTTTTAATCACGAAGATATAAAACAGTATAAAAAATATGTAAATCCTAATGTTGCTGTTGTGCAAAGAGTAAATGAATGTGATGAGCGTAAAAATACAGACAACATAAACAAATTCTATTTAAACGCAAGTGAAGTTGCAGATAAAGTAATATTTGTAAGTTCATGGCTTAGAAATATTTATCTCAATATTGGTATGCCTGAAGGAAAAACTTCTGTAATACTTGCAGGTGCTAATAATAAAATTTTTAATAACCAAAATCTACAAACTTGGGATAAAAAAAATAAGCTAAAGTTAGTAACCCATCATTGGAGCTCACATAAAAATAAGGGTTTTGATATTTATTCAGATATCGATAACTTATTAAATAATGAACACTGGAAAGATAAAATTGAATTTACATACATTGGTAATATTTCTAGTGAGTACAATTTTAAAAATACCAAAATTGTCGCGCCTCTTGCTGGGATTGAATTAGCAAACGAATTAAAAAAACATAATGTGTATGTTACAGGGTCAATTAACGAACCATCTGGAAATCATCACATAGAAGCTGCTCAGTGTGGTCTTCCTATTCTGTACAAAGATAGCGGTGGCATTCCCGAGTATTGCAACGGTTATGGTCTGGCATTCAAAGATAACTTTATTCCACAATTAGAAGTAATATTTGACGATTATGACATATATTTAAAAAAACTAAAAGGATATCCATTTAATTCAGAAAAGATGTGCAATGAATTTTTAGACTTGTTTGAGGAGACAATCAATAAAAAATCAAATTCTTCATTAAATATTGTTGTAAATAAATATCTCAAAAGTCTATTTTTGATAAGAAATAAATTTCTTAAATTGATTAGAAATATTTTCTCGTTTAATTTGAGAAATCAATTAGCTACCATTGTAAATAGAGTATTCAAACGATGAAAAGCCATGCGGAATATACAGAAAAAATTGAATGTTCTTACTTATTTCTAAATACATTAAAAAAAGAAAATAATTTTGAATTTTTTCCATCGGTAAGTGGACTAACAAATTCTGGTGGACAACTCAATTTAGGATTTAGTACCTATGCATTAAAAATACTTTATATGACTAAAAAATTGGAGATTGACTATGAAAATAGAATTGATAAATGGGCCAAATACTTAAATACATATCAAAAAGAAAATAAAAATTTTCCGAAAAATTCATTTATAGATGAGGCACTTTTAAAGTATTACAAAAATCTACCTTTTAAAGAAGACTTTAAATATACAGTCAAATCGATTCTTTCACTTTTAACAAATGTTAAATATGATTCAAAAAAGACAAAATTACAAAAT
>ENA-OSEY01002229-OSEY01002229.1-marine-metagenome-genome-assembly--contig:-NODE-2229-length-12681-cov-2.165741_pt1 | contig 12681 bp, 10 predicted proteins | sample MGYA00248465_ERZ534230 | MGnify/ENA primary metagenome ERZ534230 (study PRJEB26409, sample SAMN06344110) | marine metagenome | isolation source: Sea water from surface | place: Atlantic Ocean:Southern... | reverse complement strand
CATACGGTGAAAAAACTGTATTTAATTTTTTCACCGTATGTCATTTTAATGCGATTAAAATGACATACGGTGAAAAAATTAAATACAGTTTTTTTGTTTCAAAGAAAAAAAGTCAGAAAAATGAAGATAGAGCGACCCGAGACTTAACCGATCAAGTAAAACCAAAAAGATTTAATAATTTAAATTTAAAATATACGTTTAAAAACTTTATTGTTGGCAGTAACAATGAATTTGCTAAAACGGCATCTGAATCAGTTTCAAACAATCCTGGTGAGCAAAACTTTAATCCTCTTATTATTTATGGAGGAGTAGGTTTGGGTAAAACTCACCTTATGCATGCTATTGGTAATAATGCCTTAATTAAAAACCCAAACTTAAATATTGTAAACATAACGAGTGAACAATTCACATTAGACTTTGTAAACAGTTTAAGAAAAAATAAAACCATAGAGTTTGCTCAAAACTACCGATCATCTGATATTTTATTAATTGATGACATCCAATTTTTTAGAGGTAAAGAGCAAACTCAAGAACAGTTTTTTCACACGTTCAATGTTTTACATCAAAGTGGTAAACAAATCGTGTTAACAGCAGATAAGTTTCCAGGGGAAATGAAGGGACTGCAAAGCAGGCTTCTTTCTAGGTTTCAATCAGGACTTTGTGTGGATGTTCAGCCACCAAACTTTGAAGTTCGAGTTGCTATCCTTTTGGAAAAAGCAGACCAAAATGGACTTTCTTTAGATTATTCAATTATTGAGTTTATTGCTAGACACATAAAAAACAACGTTAGAGAACTCGAAGGAACTATTATTCGCTTGTTGGCGAAATCATCATTACTTAATGTTGAAATTAATAATCAATTAGTTGCGGAAGTTGTGAAAGAAAGAGTTGGTGGAAGGATTGGGAATGAGCTTTCTATTGAAAGTATAGTAAAAAAAGTTTCAGAAATTTCACAAGTAAAAGAACGTGATATTGTTGGAAAAAGCCGAAAAATGGAAATTGCTCAAGCCCGACAGGTTTCTATGTACCTATGTCGAGATATAATGGGAACATCTCTTAATAATATAGGGATGTTTTTTGGAGGTAGAGATCATACTACGGTTATGCACGCGTTAAAAACCGTAAACGAGAAAAAACTGAAAGATGTTCGTATGGAAAAAATGATTACCTCTATAAGGAAAGAGCTAGGGTTCTCTTTCTTATAGAAACGAAGAAAAAAAGCTATTATTTTATAATGATTGTTTTTTCAAATAAATTATCTGTATTAAAGAAAAAAGTTTATAGGAGTTTTAAATGCAAAAAAGTAGCGTGAATAAGGTAATAATTGTAGGTAATTTGGGACAGGATCCTGAAGCAAGGTTTACCCCACAAGGGACAGCGGTTACAAACTTAAGCATTGCAACCAACGAATCTTGGAAAAACCAAGAAGGTCAAATTCAAGATAGAACAGAATGGCACAGGGCTGTTTTGTACGGGAAAATGGCTGAAACTGCAAGTCAGTACATGAAAAAAGGTTCTATGGTTTATGTGGAAGGGCGACTTAGAACAAAAGAGTGGGAAGATCAAAACCAAAACAAAAGGAAAACTACAGAAATAATGTGTGATAATTTTACCATGCTTGGTCGCAGAGGAGATAGTGCCCCGAGATCAACGAATGAACCAATGGCTTCAACTGACGACGACGATTTACCTTTTTAAAAAACTTTTAAAAAAAACCATATTTTTTTCGTCATGAAAAAAACATTTGGTCCAGAATATTTATCTCAATTAAGACCAAGAAGTTTTTCAGTAAGATATTTTCTAACATATATATCTTTCTTGTTGTGTTCAACAATTGCAAAAACAAGAGTAAAAGGACGTTGGCATCTACCCTTAAAGGGCCCTTTTGTTGTTGCTAGCAATCATTTCAGCAACTACGACCCTCCTTTTTTTTCTTATGGAATTCAAAAACCTGTCAATTTTATAGCAGCAAGTGATCAAGAGGTAGAGTGGTGGTTGATATGGGCCCCTTTCCTTTATGGCTGGATTCCTGTTGATAGAAAAAAATTGGCACCGTCTACTATAAAAAGAGCTTTGGGGGTATTAAAAAAAAACGAAATACTTGGAATATTTCCAGATGGAGGTGTTAATGAAACTATCCTTGGAAACCCTAAAAACGGTACCGTCTATTTATCAACAATTGGAAAAGCTCCAATAGTTCCAATGGCTATTTATGGAGCAGAAAAAGCTATTGAAAATGTTCTTAACGGTGTTCGACCAAGAGTGACAGTTAATATTGGAAAACCGTTTGGTCCTTTTCAAATAAAAGGTTCCAAAGAAATCAAAGACAAAACCTTACAAAACATTGGTATAGATATGATGATAAGAATTGCTTCTTTGTTGCCTGAAAGTCGACAAGGCCCATATTTCAAAAACAAAAAAATTAAAAAATATCAATCTGAAAATGGCTTTATACCAAACCCGTAATGAGTTTATCCTGCTTTGTCTTTTTCTGAATAGAACAAAATGAAACATATTCCAATTAAAACAAAGGGTGCTCCAATAAAGTAATCTTTGGGTATTAACTCACCAAGCAGCATCCAACCGATTAAAGATGCAATGATTGGCTCTCCAAGAGGAATAGAGGCTACAGCTGTAGGTGAAAGAAACTTTAAAGCGTAATTAAAAGAGTTGTGACCCAGGATTGATGGAACAAAACCTAGAAATAAAAACCAACGCAAGTCTTTTATTTCAAAAGAGAAAAGAGAAACATTGGCAAAAAAACAAACTAAACCTATTGTGACAGCTGCGAAAAAAAACAAACTTCTACCGTAGGCAATTGTATCATTTTCTTTTCTAATGTTTTTAGCTACCATGTATACAATCGCGATACATAAACCGCTTAAAAGAGACACCATATTCCCAATGAAGGCCGTTGAATTAAAGCCTATTTCAGATTTCTGAATTAATACCATCCCTACAATAGCCATCAAAAGTGAGAAAAAAACTTTTTTAGAAATTGTCCTGTATATTAAAAAAGTCAACGCAACCGTAAAAACAGGACCTGTATTTCCTAATAACGTAGCATTTGCAATAGAAGTGTTTCGCACACCCCAGAAAAAACATGCAAAATGTAACCCTAAAAAAAACCCGGCGATAGCCACGCGATTGAAATTTTTTTTATTTAATGGTTTTGGTTTTTTAATTGAACTATAACTCCAAAGTAAAGCACTGGCGATCAACATTCTCCAAAAGGCCATTGTAAGAGCAGGAACAGAAGGGAGGACTCTTACGATTAATGATGTAGAGCTTACGGAAATTAGAGCGATTATTAATATAAAGTATAAACGGAGAGACACCCTAATAAGAAAACTTGCTTAAAACATATGAAACACACGCGGTAAGTTTTTTTGCATATGGAACATGTAGAAATTCATTAGGTCCATGAGCATTTGAACCAGGTCCAAGGACTCCTGTAATCAAAAACTGTGCATTAGGGAATTGATTACCAAGCATGGCCATAAAGGGAATTGTTCCACCTTCTCCTATAAAGCAGAAAGGCTTGTCAAAAAAAGCTAAGGATCCTTCGTTCATTGCTTTTTCGAGCCAGGAAGAGGTTTTTGGTGCGCTCCAACCAGATGCCGGCTCATCAAAGATAAGGCTTATTTTTGAATTATATGGGGGGTTCTCTAATAACACATTTTTTATAGCACTTTGTGCTTTTTTTTGATTAATAAAAGGAGGAATTCGAATCGAGAGTTGTAGTTCAGTGTACGGTCTTAAAACATTACCTGCATTTTCTGATGGTGGAAGACCACCCCCTCCAACAACAGAAAGAGCAGGCCTCCACGTTCTTCTCAAAACACCTTCTACATCATTATCTGTTGAGGCTTGCATATTCGAAACCCAAGGAAATTCTTTCTTTAATTCTTTTCCAACTACTTGTACATATTTCTTTGTTTCTTCCATTCTAAAATCAGGAATCTTTACCTTTAGTTCATCCAAAAGAATTTCACCCGTTTCTTGGTTTTCTATTCTTGATAAAAGTTGTCTTGCAATTCGAAATGAAGAAGGAACATATCCACTTGCTCCGCCTGAGTGCACACCTTCCTTTAGAACATCAACTCTTAACTTTAAACCAATTAGTCCCCTTAAAGATGTTGTTGTCCAGAGTCTTTTATAGTCGCCTGTCCCAGAGTCTAAACAGATAACAAGGTCTGGTGTACCAATTTTATTTTTGCAAAGATTCATGTAATGTGGTAGGTCTGGAGATCCGCTTTCTTCGCTAAATTCTATTAAAATTAAAATTCTAGGAAGAGATATCTGTTGTTCTTGGATAGCTTTAATTGAGCATATAGAAGCAAAGAGGGCATAGCCATCATCAGCTCCACCCCGACCGTAAAGTTTTTTATTTTTCACAACAGGTTTCCAAGGGCCCATTCCTTTATCCCACCCGTCCATTTCAGGTTGTTTGTCAAGGTGACCATACATTAAAACATTTCCAGCTTTTTGTCCAGGTATATCAACAAGTATTAAAGGAGTTTTTCCTTTGCTTTCTTTAATTGTTATAGAACCACCAGAGGGTAGGTGCTTTTTAGTCCAATTAGTTGCAAGCTTTAATACTTTATCCATATGACCGTTTTTTTTCCAATCCGGGTCAAACGAAGGAGATTTGTTTGGAATTTTAATATATTCTGTTAAAGTTGGTGTTATATTGGAATCCCAAAAACTGTTAATGCTTTTTTCTAAAAGTTTATTATCCATATCCTTATTTTTATTTTGTTAAGTTTTTATATATTTTTCCATTTTTCATAACAAAAACAACTTCTTCTAAGACTTCAATTTTTTGAAGTGGATTGCCACGAACGGCTATAATATCTGCAAATTTACCTTTTTCAATTGTACCAAGAACATCTTGTTTTTCAATTAGCTCCGATGCAGTTTTTGTCGCAGAAAATATTGCATCCATATGGCTCATGCCAGCTTCTACCATATAACTAAATTCTTTTGCGTTTTCTCCGTGATATGAAACACCAGAGTCAGTACCAAAAGCGATTTTAACTCCAGCTTTATATGCTTTTTTAAATGTGTTTTTAAGTTGTGGACCTATTTTTTCTGCTTTCGGTTTAACAATATCTGGGTAATAACCATCTATTTTGGCTTTACTTGCTACAAACTCACCAGCAGATATTGTTGGAACATAGAAGGTTCCGTTTGTTATCATTAGCTTGATAACTTCTTCATCCATTAAAGTCCCATGCTCAATAGAACGCACACCAGCCAAAATTGCTCTTTTCATACCTTCTGCGCCATGTGCATGTGCTGCAACATGCATTCCATAGTCATCTGCTGTGCTTACAATTTCTCTTATTTCATCTTCTTTAAACTGTGGGTTTTCTCCGCTTTTCGCAACACTTAACACTCCTCCCGTTGCTGTGATTTTTATTAAATCTGCCCCGTTTTTGTATTGTTGTCTAACTGCTTTTCTTGCATCTGAGACCCCATTAATTACACCTTGTTTTGGTCCAGGGTCTCCTGTCAATACAAAGTTCATCCCATTGGTTGGATCTGCGTGTCCACCAGTTGTTGCAAGAGCTTTTCCTGCACTAAAAATTCGTGGACCTATAACATGTCCCTTTTCAATTGCTTTCTTTAAAGATGTATTTATTGGTCCTCCAAGGTCTCTAACTGTGGTAAACCCAGCCATTAATGTTTTTTCTGCATAAGAAACAGATTGATAAGCATAATCATCTAAGTTCATGGTAAAACGGTCCAAGTATTTTTTAGGGTTTGACTCTCCTGACAAATGTACGTGCATATCCATAAGCCCTGGAATTACAGTATAATCATTAAGGTCAATTTGTTGATCTCCATCTCCAGGATCAACATAGCCCTCCACAACATCTATAATTTTATTCTTTTCGATTAAGATACTGTATACAGTTTTAATATTTTTCGAAGTTCCACAGATTAATTTCCCAGCATGAATTATAGTAATTTGACACCAAAGGAATGAAGACAAAGAGAAAAATAAAAACTTCATTGAAAGTTTATTTTGTTTTTTTAAAAGTTGCGCTTTTGTAGATTAATTTGTTTTGAATAAATGAGTTATACACTTCACTTCCTTGAATTCCTGCATAAGACATAAACACTGGTTGAATAGGTCTTGGCACATGTTTTTTAATTTTTTCTTTACGTTCTTTGCTCATCTTTTTTAATGCGTTTATAACAGATTTTGTAATGTCTTTTTCACGAATTTTTTCCAACCCCGAATTTAAAAAACAATTAAAAAGAACAGGCATTTCTTTTGCTAATCTAAAATCAGCCCAAAGAAAAAAACCTCCTGGTTTAAGAACTCTTTTAACCTCAATTAAAAACAAAGGTATGTTTCCATAGCAATGGGAAGACTCGACGTTAAGGACAACATCAAAAGACTCGCTTTCAAAGGGAATTTTTTCCGATTCACCAACACAAAAAGATAAGTTTGGGTACTGGTGTATCGAGTTACAAAGTCTAACTGCGTATTTTGATATGTCAATTCCTACAACGGATCTAGGTTTTAGGTATCGTGAAATGTAAGAGGCTCCTCCACCTCTACCGGATCCCACCTCAAGGACTATTTTTTCAGAAATATCTTCTTGATTAGCTGTGTGGTGGTAAAGTTGGGCAGGGTATCGTTCACGTTCTTCTTCCGGGTTTATTTCAATAAAAAGGTTTTCATCAGAGAACCCATAATTCATGAAAAAAAAATCATGTGAATAAGCTTTCCTTGCAAAAATATTATACCAGACTCTCCAAAACCAACGTTTTGTTTTGGGTCCAAAATGAATTAACCGAACCAATAGTTTTTGAATCAAACCAAAGGTCTCCTAATAAATACTATTTTTTATTTTCATTAATTGCGTTTATTACTTTTTTTTCAAGAAACCTGTTAAAAAAAACTTTCAAAAATGGAATTAAAGATAGCTTTTTAGGTATATATATCGTTTTCAAATCTTTTTCAATCGCCGTAACTATTGTTTCAACACATTGCGCAAGTGGTATGGCTTCTTTGGTATGTTTTCTTGTCGTACCTTTTTGTTTTTTACCGTCAGCACCAAAAGAGTTGTTTCTTAGATCTGTTCCTTTTATCCAACTAAGAACTGCTTCTAAAACAGTTATTTCTTCTTTGTTTTCCATTCGAATTGTAGAAAGAAATCCATGCAAAGCGTGTTTTGAAGCAACATATCCAGAATGATTTGGAAACCCCATAATGGCTTGTCCGGTTGAGCAACTAATTATTTTACCTCTTGTTTTTTTTAAAAATGGAAGAGCAGCATGAACACAATAAACCGAACCCAAATAGTTTGTATCCATAATTGTTTTAAAAAAACTTACATCTTTTATTTTATCAAATTTTGCCCACATGCTTATACCGGCATTAAGAACAAGCCCATCGATCCTGTTAAAGGTTTTGATGGTTTGTGATATAACTTTTTCACATTGGTCTTTATTAGTTATATCTGCCTGTATTGGAATAGCTGAACCGTTTTTTTCTTCAATGTTCTTACAAACAGTTTCAAGTTTTGTCATTGTCCTTGCAGCACAAACAACGTGAGCACCTTTCTCTGCAAGCTGGTAAGCAAGCTCGGAACCTATTCCTGCGGAAGCACCAGTGATGATAAAAACTTTGTCTTTAGTAATCAATTAAACTGTTTCTTTTCCTATCAAGTTTCAATCGCTAAAAACATTGTTTGCAACACCAAAAACATTTGTTGGGTCTTGTGATTTTTTTATGTCTTTAATAAGCTGTATACTACCATTAGAAACCATGTCTGGAATAAAGTCTTTTCTAAGTTTACCAACACCATGGTGGTGAGAAATAGACCCTCCATTTTTAATGATTGTCTTTCTTAAGGCGTGTTCAATCTCTCCAAAAACCTCTTCAGGTTTTTCAACTCCCTTAAAACTCATTGCAATAGTGTTGTACATACATGCGCCACTGTGATAAACTTTAGACAGCCTAGATCCAAAAAGAAAGGATCCGGGAAGATTATACTTTTTATGTAGCTCTTGTAGTTTTGTAGTGACGGCTTCGCTTACCTTTATTACATCAGACCATGGAACTGCACTCTCTAAGGTTTCCCCAATGATATTTTGGTCCATAAAAAAATCTCGTATATATGCTATTGCAAGGGTTAGGTTGTATCCACTTTTTCCTTGGCTAGAACCAGCAAAAACTGGATTATACTCTTTGGCCAACACTTTTAAATTTTTCTTTTGATATAAAACCTCTTGAGCAGAACCTTCCATTTTAAAAATGGCGACAACACATTGTTTGGGGTCGAAACCCTTAACTTTAAAAACAAAAAAGTTTTTAATAGATTCAAATAGTTTTTCAGATCCGAGCTTTTCTGCTTTCAAAGCACTTGCAAAACGAACCATAGAATTATCCATAAGCCTTGAACTTGCAGGAATTAGGTTGGATCTTGCTACTTTTTTCATAAAGGAAACGCCGTCTTTCCAGTTATGAAAAAGAATTGATTCAAAAGTAGAAGCTTCGGGTTTTTTGTGGATTCTGATAGTTGCTTTTGTTATTAGTCCAAAGTTACCTTCCGAACCAAAAATCATGTTTTGAGCTTTCACCCCAATAGACGATCTCGTTAATGGTTTAATTTGGTTTATTGTTCCTTTGGGTGTAATAAGAGTTATGTTCTGTACAATATCTTCGATGTTTCCGTAACGATGTTTTTTCATTCCCGAAGCATTGGTTGATATCCAACCACCAAGAGTGGAGAATTCAATACTATCAGGTTCGTGCCCTGCCGTATATCCCATTTCTTGCAATTTGTTTTCTAGGTCTATGCCTAAAATACCAGACTGTACTGTTGCTAAAAGATTTTTCTCATCCACAGATTCAATTTTATTCATTCTTCTTGTATCAACGGAGACAACCATACGGTTTTCATCTTTGGGTATTTTTAGTGCGTTTGAGACACTTGTTCCTCCGCCAAATGGAATTAAACACACATTGTGCTTGTCCGCTAAAGAGATTAAGGTTTTGGCCTCTTCTTCATTTTCAACATAGAAAACTAGGTCTGTAAAAGATTCTAGCTTTGAATATAAAACCTTGTACACTTCATCTGAAGTTGTTTGTCCATGACTGTGTAAAAGCCTTTCCTCGTCAGAGGAAGAAAATCGATCTTCATCAAAAAGAGAGGTTAATTCATCTAAGAAAGGTTTATTGACTCTTTGTTTTGAAACCGGTTTGTTTTCAACTTCTTTTATTTGAGGATTTGGTAAAACCTTTATGCCCAAAACATCTTCTGCAAAAGGAATTAGTTTAGGAAGTGTTTTAGAACAAATTTCATAACGGTTTCCAGAAAGAGAAACGCTTTTTTCACCTTTAGATACAAAGGATGTGTCTTTATATCCCCATCGGTGTCCCCAGTTTACATTGTTCACGGCAAAAAATTTTTTTGATTTATCCATACAATAATTTAACCTTTTCTTTGATTTGATTTTCTAAGAATTCGGTCATTTCTTTTGTTGCTTTTTGTATAGAGTCTTTGTCAGGCTTTTTTTCTTTTAAAAATCTACTTGGGTAAACTGGTTTTAAAATGATAACCTTTATTTTTTTAGGCCAGCTAAAAAAAATTTTTCCACGTGGCCATACTAAATGAGATCCATAAATAACAGCAGGAAGTATCGGTTTATTTAAATGAATTGAAAATTTTGCTGTACCAAGGTGAAAAGGTAATAGCTCACCGGGGTTTCCTCGAGTTCCTTCTGGAAACATAATTAGGTTCCGTTTTTCAAAGTCCATAAAAGCTTTACAAAGGGATAGAGTGTTTTCAATGGAAAAGTTACGAACTCCATTAACCTTTCTATCAATAGGGATTAGGTTCATAACCATATTTATTGACAATCTTCTAATCCAACTATCGAAAAAATAATCTTTTGCTGCAAGCATAGCCATTTGGTTGTAGTTTTTTTTTGTTGACACTGAAAGTAAAGCAACGTCGAGATGGCTATTGTGGTTACTACAAGCTATAAAAGAATCGTCGGGTATGTTTTCTTGTCCTTGAACTGTAACAGGCGTGTACACCTTAAAAACAGTTTTAGAATAGTAATAAAATAACGTTTTAAATATTTTATAATAAAAGGGCTGTTTTTTAATTAAATAAGAATATTTTGGATTGTTTAGAACATCCATTTTTATTTTTATTTTCTTCCATATTTCATATGGGCATCTGTCCAGGTGTGTGAACCAATAGCGCAAATAAGTGAAATTTCTAAAGACAAAGTGGCTCCAGCAATAATTTCTGCAAGCTTTCTACTGGAATATTTTCCTTCAGAACAACCTAAAAGTTCAAGGTTTTTATTTTGCATTTTAAGTCGAGTTCCTCCACCAACAGTTCCAACCGTTAATGAAGGAAGCGTAAGTTTAAACTTAAGAGCATCTTCTCTTTTTTCTAACCCAACATGCGCGACACTGTTTTCTGCCGCACAAGCAGCATCCTGACCGGTTGCTAAGTAGATTGCTGTAAGCGCATTTGAAACATGAAGGCCATTCCCGTGGGTTCCTGCCATGCTTGAAACAATTGGGAAAAAACTCCAAGCGTCGAATAATATATCTGGATCCATTTTCAATATTCGTTTCATAACGCTATTTTTAATTGTTGTTTCTGCTGTTACACCGTGTCCCCGACCCAACATCATATTTCTTACGGATGCTTTCTTATCACTATTCATATTAGATTCAAGAAAATAGTTGTGGTTAGTCTCTTTTTGGATGTACTCGCAAGCAACTTTTGCTGCCAAAGTTACCATGTTTTGTCCTGCTGCATTGCTAGTGTCAAGAACAAGGTCTAAAATGACATAGTTCTGAACAGTATATTGATCTATACGTAATACTCGACCGTGGTTTGTAGTGCTTTCAGCAACTTTTTTTATTTTTTCTTCATTTTTAAATATCCATACTTGGAAGTCTGAACTATCTTTTAAGTTGTCAAAAATAAACACAGGTGCTCGGGATAGTTCTTGGCGGAAGTGATTTACTTTTATTCCACCAGAGAGGGCAGAGGCATAAATTCCTCTGTTCATGGACATTGCAAGTGTGCCCTCAAGAGTACAAACAGGAACACAAAAATTTCCCTTTGCGTATTTTCCATCAATAGTCATTGGGCCAACTACTGCCATAGGGACTTTCATAAAACCAACGTGATTTTCAATAATTCCCTGAAGGTCTTCTGCTTTATCTTCTAGTGAATCATCAATCTCTACACCAGCATATTCTTTAACCCAAGACTTTCTCGCTTCTGTATCTTCTTGTTGGTATCCTCGAGGGATCGATGTTCCTCGTCCGTTTGCTTCTTCAGTCATTTATGTTTTTCTTTTAAATATTATGAGTATTTGTGTTCAAGATCATATAGTACCTATTTCCATTAACTTAAATCCTAAGCACATCCTATAAATATACTAGAAGCAACAAACCTATTCAAACAAAAATAGCAGAATCCGTTTCAGCGGTTTAACTCTAATTTCCAACCACTACGAGCATGATAAATGCAGCAAAAGCAACAAACCCTCCAACGGTCCCAGCGACTGTTGACTTTTGGCGTAAATTCCCAATCTCTGATCTGTAGGTTTTTTTATACTTCAATTCTTGTTCTGTGGTTTCTATCTCCGGAGGATATGCTACTTTGGTTAATTTAGAAGATCCTTTTGCAATTACAGAAGGAAGAGTTGCTCCAAACATACCACCTAGTATAAAACCAGGAAAAGCTAGTGCGCCGTTGCTAACCTCATCTAGAATTAATAAACTAAAAATGCTTCCAAAGGCACTAGAAGGAACCCCTGTTAATCCAAAAAGAGACCAGAGTGCACCGATATGTTTTTCTTGTGCATTCTTTTTTGCCAAATCAACGAGCTGTCTTTCCGTGAACCTGTCTTCTTCGCTATATGATTTTTCAGTACGTTGTTTAATTATTTTTTCTCCAGTATTTGGGTCAAAAATTTCGGTTTGAGAGGATAGTAATTCACCGGTATTTGGATCAAATTTGGTTGTTCCAGAAGATATGACTTCTCCAGTATTTGGATCATAGTGAAAACCCTTTGTTTTAACCTTTTTATAATTTGGTATTGGCATTGGCTCAAAAGGTTTATTCCTACCTTCAGGAGCATTAAAAAAATTTACCCCGGCGCTTAAACCAACAAGTAAATAATAATCATCTCCTGGATCATAATTATAATTATTAGAGTACAAAGAGTTAGAACCTCCTTTAATTCGAAATGCATTATTGACGATAGATAAATCAGTCTGTGCCTGGATCGATAATTTAGATGATATGTATTCTGTTCCTATTGTAAATCCAAATCCCAGGCTAGAATAATTATAAGGTGAAGGATTCCAAAGTTTTAAACTTCCATTATAAAGCAATCCATGAATGCCAAAATAACCTGCTTTTTGCTGGTTAGTTACAGTAATCAGGCTAGGTTTTATATGAAATATTTGTCCATATTCTGAAAAATTTAATTCAAATTGTGCTCCAAGTTTTGCAGGATAATTGGAATGAATATTTAAATAACTTTTATAATCAAAACCTAAAATAAATCCTGGGTCATCGAAATCGCTTAACCCAAACCCTGCGTAAGGGCCTAATTCGTAATTACCAAATCCTTTAATATAGGATAATTCTCCTCGCATGCCCGATATACCAT
>ENA-OSEY01002228-OSEY01002228.1-marine-metagenome-genome-assembly--contig:-NODE-2228-length-12689-cov-6.977482_pt1 | contig 12689 bp, 13 predicted proteins | sample MGYA00248465_ERZ534230 | MGnify/ENA primary metagenome ERZ534230 (study PRJEB26409, sample SAMN06344110) | marine metagenome | isolation source: Sea water from surface | place: Atlantic Ocean:Southern... | reverse complement strand
GCTATTAGGCTAAGACCTATTCTCATGACAAGTATCTCAACAATTATTGGAGTTTTACCACTTATTCTTGGAACTGGACCTGGTGCTGCAAGTCGATTAACTGTTGGTATAACAATTTTTGGTGGAATGTTATTCTCAACATTTTTTACTCTCTACGTAATTCCTACTGTTTATACAATTGTTGGAAAAGGAACCAAGAGGATTGATGCTGTTGAAATTGAGTTACAGAAACAGCTTAAAAAATAATATATTTGTTTTTATCTAGATTTTTTTTGCAAAGCGTTAATTGTTTTCTATATTTGCTTGCCATGTCCTTCACTGAATTTGCATAAATTATTGCTTTTTTATCTTTGGAATAGTTTTTATAATCTCCCCAACCCTTATAATAGGCCAAATACTGTCGATAAGGATCTTTTTTTGAAATTCTTAAAATTTTATTTGTTTTATGGATGTACCATCCTATAAAATCTACCGAGTCTTTGAATCTTGCTCTTGTAGCTAGTGGATTATTTGTTTCTCTTTTGTATTGTTCCCAAGTTCCTTTGACTGCTTGGGAATATCCAAATGAAGATGAGGGTCTTTTAAATGGAATTACTTTAAATAATTTAGTTCTTGGAGGTTTTGCAAGCCAATTAAAATCACTTTCCTTTTTTACAAATGCTAGTTGTATATGAATAGGCGCTCCCCATTTTTCGTAGGAAGCCTTGGAATGTTTGTACCACAGATATCTTTCTTCAAAGATAGCACAACTATTTTGAGTATTTTTTGGAATCGACGAACAGGCACCTAAAATAAAAAAAATTAAAATTAATATTATTTTTTTAAAATGAATCACTTAGTATTTTATACTAAAAATTAGTTAAGCTTTCTCCATTTTTCTGGACTCATAAACTTCCCTTGCCATAATCCTAGTTTGTTTTCTTTAGCAAAATCTTCATCTAGTATATATTTTTTTGAGTATCTTCTATATGCTATTGCATATCCATTTCTTACCATCCACTGATTTAAGTTTGTTTTTTCCTTATAACATGTAGCAATATATCTTTTGTATCTGTCTTTAGTTGTAAATATACATTTTATTTCTGATCCACGAATTTTGCTTTTTAACTTTTCTTTTGAAACTTTCCCACAACTATAATCTTTGTAAAATGTGAAACCAATTATAAATGAAATTTTTAAAGACTCTTTTTTACATTTTTGTCTCATTTCTGGAGCGTCTATACCTTCTAATCTGAATTTATTTTCGTTTATATGAACAGTATCTCCATCTACAATTTTTGGAATACCAGATATTTCTTCTGCTATTGTATTAGAAAAAAAAATCAAAAATAAAATAATAATACGTAAATACATTTAGTTCCTAGTTTTCCTAAAAAGTTTTAATATAAAATAAGCTAATAATACTCCCAAGCTATTTGCATATAAATCATTAAGTTCAAATGCTCTATTAGGAATAAAATAATGAAATAATTCCAAAATTATTGAAATCAAGAATAAAAAAGGAAAGCTATTTATAAATTTTTTTTGATTGCTTCGAAATATAAAACCTAAAATACTTAGGTAGAAAAAGAATACTAGGTGATTAATAGAAGTTCCTATTGGATTTGAAATAAAATCAGGTTGTTTACCTAAATTTCCATATAAAAAGTAACCAATTAAACTTCCTGGGAACAGATAAAGAATTAATAGAATTATAAATGAAAAATAGAATAAATATTTCGAAGTGGAGAAGAAAATATTTTTCATTTAGATTTTTATATAGTACATAATAACTTAATTAAATTATATGAGTAAACTAATCTTAACAAGACATGGCCAAAGTACCTGGAATGCTGAAAATAGATTTACGGGCTGGGTAGATGTTGATCTTTCAGAGAAAGGCAAAGAAGAAGCTAAAAAGTCAGGTGAGTTAATAAGAGAATTGAATATCAAAATAAATATTAGTTATACTTCTTACCTTAAAAGAGCGATTGAAACGCTCACAATTGTCTTAAAAACTTTGAATTTACCCATGAAGTTTAATACTTCTTGGGAATTAAATGAAAGACATTATGGTTCATTAACAGGTTTAAATAAGGAGGAAACAAGAAAGAAAATTGGTGAAGAACAATTTAAAAAGTATAGAAGATCTTGGGACGTAGCACCTCCTCTCTTAGCTAAAGATAGTAATTACCTTGAAAATTTCAGCCCTTTAAACAGCGGAATACCCAAAAACAAAATTCCTTTGACAGAATCCTTAAAGAATACTTACGAAAGAGTTATTCCTTTTTATGATATTGAAATAAATAAGAATTTGAAAAATGGAAAAAATATTTTGATATCAGCTCATGGAAATTCATTGAGAGCATTGTGTAAATATCTCTTTAAGATTTCAGACACAAAGATTAATGAACTAGAAATTCCAACAGGAAATCCACTAATAATCGAATTTGATAATCAATTAAAAATTCAAAAATATTTTTATCTAGATGCTTCTAGGGCAAAAAAAATAATATTTAATCAATAGAACTTGAGGTAGATATTTTTTCAAACATTTCTATGGTGTTTAAATGATAAAATTTTTGATTACTTTCCAATCCTCCAAGATTATTTTCACTCATTAATTTAGTCCAAACTTCATTCATAGAAAAAATATTTTTATTTAAAAAGGCTAAATTATCATTTTTCATTATTTGTAAGCCAGTAAAAATAAATTGGTTATGCTCATCTTTAGAAATTAAATTATTTTTTAAATTAAAGTCACCTTTAAAAGAATTATCCAATGATAATTCTTTTCTAACCAATAATAAACAGGGTCTTTTATTTTTGAAATACTCTTTTTCTAAAGATTTTACTTCTTCAGAATATTTATCACTCCAAATCGTATCTGGATTAATTACAAAAAAAGGATTATTCTTAAATTCTTTTGCTCCCTTTTTCACACCACCACCAGTATCTAATAATAAATCTTTTTCATTTGATATTTTAATTTTAACATCTGATTTAAGATCTGAGATAAGTTCTTCTATTTGATTAGCAAGATGATGAACATTAACAGTTATCTCTTCTACACCATGATTGATAAAAAGATTAATTGCTCTTTCAAGGAGAGTGCGGCCTCCTATTTCTAATAATGGTTTTGGAGTTTTAAGTGTTAAAGGCCGCATTCTCTTCCCTAATCCCGCCGCTAAGATCATTCCGTATTTAATTCTCATAACTTATTAAATTTTTTTAATTTTCTGATTGATAAGTGTTTGTAAAATAAGGTTTTTAAATTCTTAAGAGCTGGGTTTTGTAATCTTTTCTCAATAAGCGTCCATGTGTGAGGTAAAAACTTAAGATAATTATCTTTATTATCTCTTTTGTATAAACGCACAAATATTCCTAATATTTTCAAGTTTCTTTGAACCGACAAAATATCAAAGTCATTTTTTAATTTTTTAATTTGATCGTCCTTCAATTTTGAATTCTTATGATAAAAATTAAAAAGTTGATTTTGAAGTTTATTTGATAATTTTATCCTCACATCATCAATTAAAGATGATACATCGTACAAAGGATTTCCAATAATTGCATCTTGGCTATCAATTATTCCTAACTTATTTTTATTAATCATTACATTTGAAATATGAAAATCTCTATGCACAAAAGTATCATTTTTATAACTAAGTTTTTTGTAAACTTTATTTAATTCAGATCTTAGAATTTTTTTAATTTTACTAATTTTTTTATTGCTTATAAAATATTTTAAGTACCAATCAAAGAACAAATCTGACTCTTTATGAAGATTTGATATTGTATATTTTGGTATTTTGATTTTAAGTTTTTCAAATTTGTAATATTTTTTAACTTTTATTTTTTGTATCTTTATTAATAAATTTATCAGTAATTTATAGCTGTTAAGTTTATTTTTTTTTGAAATTACATGATCGTAGAAAGATTTTTCTCCTAAATCAGAAATTTCTATCATATCATTTTTATAGTGATTACTTAATAATTTTGGAGCATTAATCATGTTATTGTTAAGCACATTATTAATCACTGCATATACCGCAAGATTTTTAAATTTTTCCTTTTTAGCCGAGACAATGATTGAAGTTTTGTTATTTTTTTTTAATCTATAAAATTCTCTAAAAGAAGCATCTCCTGAAATTTTTTTCAAATTATATTTCATTTTCAAAATTTTTCCATTTACCTAGTCCATGTATATTCATTTTTCTTTCATTATCGTTTTTTCCATACTCTAAATGAACCTCAAGTTTATTAGTCAATGGTGTTTTAATTAAGTCTGGCCATTCTACAATTTTAATTGTTTTTTCATTTTCAGAAAAAATACCAAGATGTTCTAATTCCTCGGCTTTTTTTATTCGATAAAGATCATAATGCATAATTTTTAGATCTTTAATTTCATATTCGTAAAGTAAGTTGAATGTGGGACTCAGCACTTCTGTTTCTTTAAGTCCTTTTTGGCTTTGTATGTTATTAATTAAATGTCTTGTGAGCGTAGTTTTCCCTACACCAATTTCACCAATTAAAAAAACGCAATCTCCATTTTTTAATTTTTGTGAAATTTTTTTTGATATTTGCTTTAAATGCTCTAAGGATTTAACAATCATTAGCTACTATTAGTAGCGATAAGTATCCGGCTTAAAAGGTCCTGATGGTTTAACGCTAATATAATCTGCTTGTTCTTTTGACATTTTTGTTAGTTTTGCACCAACTTTTTCTAAATGAAGCATTGCAACTTTTTCATCAAGATGTTTCGGTAAAACGTATACTTTATTCTCATATTTATTTGAATTATTCCATAGCTCAATTTGTGCGATTACTTGGTTTGTAAATGAAGCACTCATAACAAAACTAGGATGTCCTGTAGCACAACCCAAATTAACTAGTCTGCCTTCGGCTAAAAGGATAATTCTTTTCTTACTAGGTAATTCAATTTCATGAACTTGAGGTTTAATTTCATCCCATTTATAATTTTTTAATGCCTCGACTTGAATTTCATTATCGAAGTGACCAATGTTACACAAAATAGCTCTGTCCTTCATATTTCTCATATGGTCAGCCGTAACAATATCTTTGTTACCAGTAGCCGTGACAACAATATCTGCTTGTTTAATTGCATCTTCCATTAAGACAACTTCGTAACCCTCCATGGCTGCTTGTAAAGCACATATTGGATCTGTTTCGGTAACCATAACCCTAGCGCCTGCCTGACGCAAAGAAGCAGCACTTCCTTTTCCTACATCTCCAAAACCTGCAACAATCGCCACTTTACCTGACATCATTAAATCTGTCGCTCTTTTAATACCATCAACTAAACTCTCTCGACAGCCATATAGATTATCGAATTTTGATTTTGTTACTGAGTCGTTCACATTGAATGCTGGTATGAGTAATTGATTATTAGACTCCATTTTTTTTAATGCTAACACGCCAGTAGTCGTCTCTTCAGAAACACCCTTAACTTCTTTCAACATGTCCTTATAATCTTTATGCATTAAACCTGTTAAATCTCCTCCATCATCTAAAATCATATTTGGTTTCCAATTTTTCTTACCTTCAATTGTTTGCTTAACACACCACCAATATTCATCCTCGGTTTCACCTTTCCAAGCAAATACTGGTATACCTGCCTTAGCTATTGCAGCAGCGGCATGATCCTGTGTAGAAAAAATATTACATGATGACCATCTTACCTCGGCACCAAGGTCAACTAATGTCTCTATTAGTACAGCTGTTTGGATCGTCATATGTAGACAACCTAAAATTCTAGCGCCCTTTAATGGTTTTTTTCCTTTATATTCTTTTCTTAATGCCATTAAACCAGGCATTTCGGTTTCAGCTAAAGAAATTTCTTTCCTGCCGAAATCTGCTAAATTTATATCTTTTACTTTATAATCTTGTTCCATTTTGAAATTGTTAATATCAATATAAACCTATCTTATCAAGAAAGATCACTAAGAAAATTTTGGAAGTAATACTTCTACTTGAGCTCCTTTAGTATTTATTCTATTTGATGCGGCTATAGTGCCTTTATGCAGTTCGACAATATTCTTCACAATATTTAGACCAAGCCCTGAATGTTTTCCAAAGCTTTTGGGTCTATTGCTATAAAATCTCTTAAATATTTTTTGAGGAGAGGTCTCTGAAAATCCGGGTCCTTCATCTTTAATTGTCATAACGAGATTTTTTGTTGTCTCAGCTATACTGATTTCAATTTTTTGATTATTTTGACTAAAAGAAATAGAATTATCCAATAAATTTGCTATTACCTGTTCTAACCTATTTTCTATTCCCAAAATGTACTTTCCGTTTTTTGAACTTATCTTTTCTTTAATCTTTATTTCAATTTTTTTATTTTGATTGCTCAAATCTTGTTTAAAATCTTCAACGACGTTATTAATTACTTCCATTAAATTAATTTTACTCATTTTTTCTCTTGATAAAGAAGCTTCATCTTTTAGCATTTGAGAATAGTCAGTAATCAATCTTTCTATTCGTTCTACATCATGATTAATTATTTTTAAAAGTTTTTCACTTTCGTTTTTCTCAGTTGTTTTATCAAGAAGTTCAGAAGCACTTTTAAGAGATGCGAGGGGATTTCTTATCTCATGTGCTAGATCATTTGAAAATGTTTCAGCTCTGTTTGTTCTATGTTGTAATTCTTTTGTCATTTCATCAATTGACATTGTAAGCTTTCCTATTTCATCATCTCTAACAAAAACTTTCTTTATACTAATACTCTCGGAGGACTTTTTTTTAATAGAGTCACTATATTTAACCAGAAGACCGATAGGTTTAAGAATATATTTATTAAGAAACATTGAAAAAATTAAAATTACAAGTGCTACTGCAAAAACAGTTCTTATAATAAAATCTTTCCTCTCTTTAACAGCATTAATTATGTCGTTTGCTTGTTCTGAAACTAATATAAAGCCAATATTTTGATCTTTAAGATTTATTTCACTCAAAGTTTTTACAAAAAAATCATTTTTGTTGACCTCAGATAATGTGAGTGGAGTGCCCTTATACTGTTGTAAGATTTTCTTGAGAGAGTCGTCACTTTTTTCATTAGATTTTTCAAAAGAAGGTTCATTAGTTGACTTTTTGCCACCAATAGTCTCCTCAATAATAACGTCAGATCTTGAAAAAACATTTTGATCTAAATCTAGAATATTTGTATCTCCAATGAGTTTTCCTGATAAATCGTAAAATTGTACTCTATCTAAACTTTGAAATAGAAATCTTGTTGACAGTAAAAATGTTCGAATTCCTTCCTCGCTGTAATTTACATTAAGTCTTTTTAAGTGGTCTACTGTATTGCTAATAATAATTTTATGATCAGTTGCTCTTTTTTTTACTAAGTTTGGTTGAATAGCTTTTAGATAAAATATTGTGAATAATCCTAGTATAGAAAATGTAGTTAAGTTAAATAATAAAAATTTTTTAAGAATTGATGCTGTTTTTTTTGGTTTCATTAACTAACATTCCATCTATACCCGCTTCCATATCTAGTTTCAATTGCTGAAAACTTTTCATCTACTTTTTTGAACTTTTTTCTAATTCTTTTTACGTGACTATCAATAGTTCTGTCCTCAATTTCAGTATTTTCTTTATATGCGATGTCCATTAAATGTGCTCGTTCTTTAATAACTCCTGGTCTTTTTGCTAACTCTTTGACTATTAAAAATTCTGTAGTTGTCAACTTATCTGGCAAAGGTTTTCCACCCCATTCGCACTCTAATTGAGCTGGGTCTAACTTTAGTTTTCCATGAGTAATTATATTTTTTGTATCATCAGTAACATTATTTTTTTTTCGTAATTGAACCCTAATTCTCTCAATTAAGACTTTCGTTGAAAATCCTCCAGATTTCTTCACAAAGTCGTCTGCTCCTAGTTTTAACCCTAGTAATTCATCTACTTCTTCATCTTTTGATGTTAAGAAAATTATTGGAATTGACATTTTCTTCTTTAATTTTTTTAAGAGCTCCTCACCGTCCATTCTTGGCATTTTAATGTCTAAAACTGCTAAATCCGGAGGATTTCTTGTTAAACCAATTAAAGCAGATTCTCCGTCGATATAAGTTTGAACTTTAAAACCTTCTCTTTCTAAGGCCATACTTATTCCAGTAAGTATGTTTCTGTCATCGTCAACTAAAGCTATTGTGTGTGCCATACGTTTATTTTCATAATCTTAATGTCAAAATTTAGGCGATCAATGTGCTTCTCCCCAATTATTGCCAGAATTAATACTTACCTCCAAAGGAATAGAAAACATATGGTGTTCAGAACTTGAAACCGAAACCATTGCATCTTTAATTAATTTTTTTACTTTATTTTCATCTTTCCTAGAACATTCAAAAATTAGTTCATCATGAATTTGAAGTAACATTTTTACCATTTTGTTTTGTCCCAAAGTATTATCAATCTTAATCATTGCGAGTCTAATTATATCTGCTGCGGAACCTTGTATCGGAGCATTAATTGCAGCTCTTTCTTGAAAGCTTCTTACACTAAAATTTTTATCATTAATGCCTCTTAAATGAATTCTTCTGCCGAAGATATTTGTAACAAATCCCTGCTTTCTACAAATTTTAACAGTTGTTTGCATGTAATCTTTTATTTCAGGGAATTTTTTAAAATAAGAATTTATAAATTGTTGAGCATCATCATTTGAAACTGATATTTGTTTAGCAAGACCATACTGTGTAATTCCATAAATAATTCCAAAATTAATTGCTTTTGCTTTCCTTCTTTGATCCTCTGAAACTTTATTTATTGGTAAGTTAAAAACTTGGCTTGCTGTAAGGTTATGAATATCTTGATTTTCTTTAAAAGCTTTTTTTAATTCTTTGACATCTGCCATATCAGCGAGAATTCTCATTTCAATTTGATTGTAATCAGCAGAAATTAAAATATTATCTTTTTCCGCAACAAATGCCTTTCTTATTTCTTTTCCATCAGAAGTTTTTATTGGTATATTTTGTAAGTTTGGATCACTAGAAGCTAATCTACCAGTATTTGTAGCTGCTAGAAGAAATGACGTATGAACTCTATTTGTATCTTTATTAATATGGTCTTGAAGAGCATCAGTGTAGGTACTTTTTAACTTTGAGACTTGTCTCCATTCTAATACTAAATTAGGAAATCTATGGCCTGTCAAAGCTAAATCCTCTAATATTTTAGCGCTCGTAGCCAAACTACCCTTTTTTGTTTTTTTCAATTTTGCAATTTTAAGATCATTATAAATTATTTCACCAAGTTGTTTAGGAGATCCAATGTTAAATTCTTTTCCAGAAATTTTAAAAATTTCTTTTTCTATTTTTATCAATCTTGCCTCAAATTTTTTTGATAATACTTTTAAATAATTATCATCTACCTTGACTCCACATGTCTCTAATTTGGAGAGTATCTTAATCATAGGTTTTTCAAAAATTTCATAAATTTTATTGAGTTTTTCCTTTTCTACTCTTTCAGACAAAATTTGATATAATCTCAAAGTTACATCTGCATCTTCAGCTGCATATTCTGTAGCTTTGTCCAAATTCACTTCTGAAAATTTTAATTGTTTTTTTCCAGTTCCCACAAGATCCTTGTAAGAAATAGTTTTGTGACCAAGATGTAATTCTGATAAAGTATCCATGTTGTGTCGATTATTTCCAGCATCTAATGTATAAGAAAGAAGCATTGTATCTTCAACGGAAACTAAGTTTACTCCATGTTTTTTAAAAATTATATAATCATACTTTATATTTTGACCTACTTTTTTAATACTTGCATCTTCCAAGATCGGTTTCATTTTATTTATAACTAAATCTTTTTTAAGGTTTTTGACTCCTTTATGTCCAATGGGAATATAATATGAAATATTTGGTGCATAACTCACCGAGATACCTACTAGTTCAGCATCTTGGGGATTAAGAGAAGAGGTTTCTGTGTCAACTGAAATAACACTTTTTTCATTTAGATTGCTTATCAATTTATCTAGGTCTTTCTCTTTAATAATATTTTTGTAAAGTTTTTTGTTAATTTTTGATTGTTCAAATAATTTTACATTAAGGTCTGTTTTTTTTCCAACCGGCTCACCATAAAAACTTATTGCTTGGCTCAACAATCGATTGAACTCCATTTCTCTCAAAAAGGTATAAAGTTTATTTTTATCAATATCTTTTATCAAAAATTCATTTAAATCATTTTTAACCGGTACATCATCTTTTAAAGTAACTAATTTTTTACTTAATAAAGCTTTATCTTTATTTGCAATTAAAGTTTCTCTTCTTTTATTTTGAGAAATTTCTGCTGCCTTACTTAGTAAATTATCTAAATTTTTGTATTTGACGATAAGTTCAGAGGCTGTCTTAACCCCTATACCTGGTACACCAGGTATATTGTCAGAAGAGTCACCTGCTAAGGACTGTACATCTATAACCTGTTGCGGCTTTACACCAAATTTTTCAAAAACTTCTTTTTCTCCTATAACTTTACTTTTCATTGGATCAAAAAGTCTAATTTTATTAGAAACCAGTTGCATCAAATCTTTATCAGACGAAATAACAGTAACCTTCGCTCCAATATCGGTAATTTTTTTGGAATAAGTTGCTATTAAATCATCTGCCTCATAATTTAAAAGCTCTATAGAAGGAAGATTAAATGCTTCAACTGACTTTCTTATATATTCAAATTGAGGCACAAGATCATCCGGAGCTTCAGATCGATTTGCTTTATATTCACTATAAATTTCATTTCTAAAATTTTTTCTAGCTGAGTCAAAAATTACTGCAAAATGAGTTGGTTTATTATTTGTATCATCTGATCTTGCTTCCTCTAAAAGTTTAAAAAGCATTGAACAAAATCCACTTACAGCACCCGTGGGCAATCCGTCGCTCTTTCTTGATAGAGGGGGCAAAGCGTAGTATGCTCTAAAAATATAACCAGATCCATCAACTAGATAAAAATGATCAGTTTTTTTTATAGTAGACATAATTATATATTACCTCAAATTTTTATATATATTTATAAAGTATATGAATAAAAAAGCTTTAACTGTTGAAAACCTTAATAAAGTTTATTCTAATAAGGATAAGAACATTGCGGATATAAAGGCATTAAATAATATTTCATTTGAAGTCAATAAAGGTGAAATTTTTGGTTTGTTGGGTCCAAATGGAGCTGGCAAAACTACTTTTCTAAATATTTTAGCTGGAACAGTTGTAAAAACCTCAGGTGAAATTAATGTTTGGGGTTTTGATCTTGATAAAAACCCTAGGCAGGTGAGAGCATCAATCGGAATTGTTCCTCAAGAAATAAACTTAGATGCCTTTTTTAGTCCCAAACAATTACTTGATTTACAAGCAGGGTTGTATGGTATTAGATCAAGTCAAAGGATTACTGACACTATACTAAAACTTGTTTCTTTAAATGAACAAGCTGAAAGTTATTCTAGAAATTTATCTGGAGGTATGAAAAGGAGACTTTTAATTGCAAAAGCTATGGTTCACCAACCCCCCATTCTTATTTTAGATGAGCCTACTGCTGGAGTCGATGTGGAACTAAGAAAAAATTTATGGGATAATGTAAAAGAACTCAATAAAATTGGCGTAACAATTATACTCACCACTCACTATCTTTTTGAAGCTCAAGAAATGTGTGATCGAATTGCAATTATAAATAATGGAAATTTGGTAGCATTAGATACAACGGAAAGATTATTAGATCGAATTAAAACTAAAAAAATTAATTTTAAAGTCAAAAATATTAATTTGGATCAAAAGTTATTAATGAGAGATATAAATTTTAAAATTATATCAAAAAATTCAATTTTGGTAACATACGAGAAAAAATCATTAGATTTTAGTGAAATAGTAAATTATTTAAATAAAAATGATATCAAAATTGAAGATATAATCACTGAGGATGGTGATTTAGAGGACGTTTTTGTACAACTAACAAAACACTAGATTTTATCTTAAAAAAAGCTAAATTAACTTTATGGAATTTGTAAAAAGTTTAAGACAACAAAAAGTAGTTAAATATATGTTCATCGCTTTGTTGGGATCCTTACTCTTGGCTATTTCATCAAAAATTAAAATACCTTTTTATCCAGTGCCTATGACCATGCAAACCTTTGTTGTTTTGTTTATTGGAATAGCATTTGGTTGGAAACTTGGGCTAGCTACTATCTCCTTATACTTGTTTGAAGGAATTTTAGGGCTACCAGTCTTTTCTGGAACTCCTGAAAAAGGTTTAGGTTTAGTTTATTTTACTGGCCCGACAATGGGATACCTTATTGGTTTTATGATTACAGCATATCTTGTAGGAAAATTTACTTATAGTAAAAATTTAATTATGAATTTTGTTAAAATAGTTTTTGCTACTAGTTTTATTTATATTCTAGGAATGTTGTGGTTGGGGACTTTAATAGGCTGGGAAAAACCGATATTTAAATTGGGAGCGCAGCCTTTTTTATTAGCAGAATTATTTAAAATTATGATTGCAACTTTAGCAATCAATCACATAAAAAAATTAAGAAAATATATTTAAAATTACCTTGGGGATCTTTTTGATAAAATTCTTTGTAGCGTTCTTCTATGCATCTTAAGTCTTCGAGCTGTTTCAGAAACATTTCTGTTACATAACTCAAAAACTCGGTGGATATGTTCCCATTTCACTCTATCTGCTGACATTGGATTTTCAGGAGGCTTTGC
>ENA-OSEY01002226-OSEY01002226.1-marine-metagenome-genome-assembly--contig:-NODE-2226-length-12690-cov-5.562277_pt1 | contig 12690 bp, 8 predicted proteins | sample MGYA00248465_ERZ534230 | MGnify/ENA primary metagenome ERZ534230 (study PRJEB26409, sample SAMN06344110) | marine metagenome | isolation source: Sea water from surface | place: Atlantic Ocean:Southern... | reverse complement strand
AGGTCTTCCAAATAACCCCACCCCAGCAATATATGGTGGTCTATGTCGTGGCAAGCCCCTTTTACCTTCTATGCTTTCTATCATTGCACTTTCTTCGCCACAAATATATGCGCCCGCGCCTCGTCTCAGTTCGATAGAAATATCTGCAATATTTTCTTTTTCAATTGCACTTATTTCTCTTTTTAATATTTCTAATACCTCAGGATATTCATCACGCATATAAATGTAAATTTTTTCACATTCAACGATATGAGCTGCAATCAAGGCCCCTTCCAACATCTGATGTGGCTTTCTTTCTAACCAAAACCGATCTTTAAATGTGCCCGGTTCTCCCTCGTCACCGTTCACAGTCATCAAACGTGGGCCTTCGAAAGACCTTACAATTTCCCATTTTTTACCAGCGGGGAAGCCTGCGCCGCCCAAACCTCTTAGTTTAGAATCTGAAATCAATTTTATAAGATTTTCTGATTTTAATTCCCTTTTTTTTAGTTTATTGAGTGTTCGGTATCCACCCCTACCAACATACTCATTGAGATTTTCGTATTGAGGTAAATTCAGGACATAAGACATTCCATCACGGTGTATTTCTTTCACTTTTTTTATATTCATATTATCGATAGGTAAATTGTTAAACCGTGCAGCAGGTGCAGAGGCACATCGACCTATACAGGGGACTTTTTCAATCTCAATTTTTTCAGCTGATAATTCATCTTTCACTAAGTCAAAAAGTGCATGTGCACCAGCCATTTCACATGATAACCCATCACAAATTCTTAATTTTGATTTATTGGGTTTCTTTCCATCCTCTTTTACGATTTTAAAATGATGATAAAAACTCCCTACCTCAAAAACCTCAGCTTGAGATAATTTGAAAATATCTGCTAATGCCGCCATGTCTCCAGCACTAATGTATCCGTAAGAATCTTGAACTTTGTGCAGTGCCTCTATGAGAAGATCTCTTCTTATTTCCAGGTCAGCTAAGATGGATTTAATCCTGTCCAGAGCTAGATCATCTACTTGCCTACCCTTGGGGGAAAAAAAGTCTCGTTTACCTTTTGTGATCTTTTGAATTTTGTTCATAAATCCCTTCAAAACCTAATTCCAATTATAAGAAAGTGGAGTCATAATCAGATATAATGAAATTAAGTCTTTCCCCCATTAAAGCTTTTAATTAATCTTATTGCCGTTAGGTAAGAATAACAATAGATATCATTTAAAGTTCGGAAATTTTCAAATGAATAAACAAGATTTGACCATTTTTAAATCCTTTGAAGATATTTGCAGAAAAACACCTTCTGCACCCTTTTTAATATCTCCTTCAAGAAATCAAAAAGGTATGACGACTTTCTCTTATCAAGAAACGTTTGAGAAAGCTAATAAGATATCGACTATTTTTTTAGATAATGGCTATGGCAACAATTTGCGAGTTGCTACTTTACTAGGGTCTACTCCAGCACATTATATTGTCAAACTAGCACTTAATAAAATCGGAGTTTCAGTAGTGCCTATAAATCCTGATTATTCTCCTGACGAGACAGCGTATTTGCTGGCAGATAGTGGTTCCGTCTTAGCAATTTGTGCAGAGCATTACATGAAACAGCTCAAAACAGCCATAGCCTACAAAGATCTTTCCGTTCCAATAGTCACCTACGACGAAATTGAAACTATTCAAACACTTAAGCCCTTATCTGATCTTGGAACACAGGTCCATGGAAAAACCGAAGCAAGTTTACTCTATACTTCTGGAACAACAGGAAGACCTAAGGGATGCATATTATCCCATGAATATGAGCTAATGTGTGGCGAAGTCTATGCAAATATTGGAGCGCCAATAAGTTTGTCTTTTGGAAAAGATAAGATTTTGAACCCCTTGCCGAGCTACCACATAAATGCTGGTATAGTTACTTTTTTTGCAGCCATGCTTACTGGGAATAGCCTCATTCAACCAGAGCGTTTCAGTATTTCAAGTTGGTGGGAAGATATTAATGAGACAGAAGCAACAATTTTTCATTATTTGGGTGTTATTATTGCTGTTTTATTGTCTGATCAGTCTGCAACAAAAGCATCTCTTGGTAAATTGAGAGTAGGCTTTGGTGCAGGAGTCGAGCCAGCTTTGCACCAAGAATTTGAGACCCGATTTGGCATTCCACTGATCGAGTGCTGGGGTATGACGGAAATGTGTCGAGTGCTCTATAATAACGAGGAACCAAGGCAGATACATACCAGAGCAATGGGAAGACCGCGAGAAGATCTTCAGGTTAAAGTAGTAGATGAAAGTGATCAGGAAGTGGAGATAGGAATGCCAGGTGAAATGGTTGTCAGGCATTCAGAGAAAACACCTAGAGCGGGAGCTTTTAGTGGGTATCTAAACAAAGAAAAAGAAACAGAAGAAGCATGGAAAAATGGTTGGTTTCATACTGGTGATACGGTGACTATGGATGAAACGGGAATGTTGTACTTTGTTGATCGAGCAAAAAATATTATTAGGCGTGCTGGAGAAAATATTGCTGCAGCAGAAGTCGAGAACTGCCTCTTTGAAATAGAAATTGTATCCAAGATTGCGTGCATAGCAGTGAAAGATGATATTAGAGAGGAAGAAGTTATGGCCTGCGTAGTTCTTGAAGATGGCAAGAAGGAATCTAAAGAGGTAGCAGAAATTCTTTTCAATCATGCCTTAGAAAAAATGGCTTACTTCAAGGCCCCAGGCTATATCTTATTCATGGATGATCTTCCAGTAACTGGAACCCAAAAAGTTGTTAAACATAAGATATTTGAACCAGATATTGATCCCAGACACTTAACCGGAGTATTTAACTTTACTCATTTAAAAAAGAGAAAACCTAATGATTAAAAAAAAAAATTATTACATTTTTGAATGGGTAGGGGTAATTACAGCAATCTTCTATTCAGTATTCGTAGCATTGAACCTCGGTTTAGAGGTTATAGGGTTTTTCTTACTTTTAGTTTCTGCTATTTCAATTGGAGTATGGGCCTACTTAAATCGTCATCGTGGAATACTTTTATTACAATTCTTTTATTCCTGTGCTGCGATAATTGGATTATTTAGGTGGTGGAGTTAGTCTTTATAGTCTTTTAATATTTCATTATATCTTTCGAATGAAATATTTGAGCCACATGCAATTATTCCAACTTTTTTACCCTCACATTTCTTTTTATATCGCTCTAACAGTCCAGCTAAAGAGGTAGCACAGGCAGGTTCAACAATAAATCCAAGCCTATCTCTCATGGTAATCATTGCTCTGCGTATTTCATCATCAGTAACTTTTTCAACTTGATTTACTCTCTTTTTTGCGATGTTGAAAGAAAAGTCCATGGCCATTGGAGCGCCTAAGCTGTCGGCTATTGTTTCCACTTTATTAATTCTCACCGCACTATCACTTTCTAAGCTTTGTGCAAAACTATCCGCTCCTGTAGGCTCCACGCCTAATAATTCAACAGACGAATTAATTTGTTCAAGATAGTGCGCCATACCACCTATCAGACCGCCTCCACCGATCGGAATAATTAATATGTCAATATCGCCCATCTGGTCTATAATCTCAGCACAGCAAGTAGCTGAACCAATTATCATGTTTTCTTGATTAAATGGGTGAAGCACAAAACGGTTTTCATCCTTTTCGATTTCGTCTAATTTCGCAAAGGCATCATCAACATTTTCGGCAAGTATTACTTCCGCACCAAGGCTTCGGCACTTCTTAATTCTAAATGGATCTGCAGTCTTTGGCATAATAATTTTTGCAGAAATACTGAACTCTTGCGCCCCCCATGCTGTGGCTATGCCATGGTTGCCACCAGTCACCGTTGCTATACCTCTGTTTTTCACTTCAGATGATAAAACACTTAATCCTAAGAATACCCCTCGAGCTTTAAACGATCCAGTTTGTTGGAATAGCTCCAATTTTACAGAAACATCGGAGTCTTTCGGAAGCATCATTTTTATGTCATCTTCTTTTAAACTCAAGACTGGCGTTTCAATTAACTTTCCAGTGATTAAATCTCTAGCTGTTTTTACATCATCTAACATTTTAATTTCCATAAAAATCTTTTAAACTATTGCTAGCACATTAGCTTCAAACAAAAAATTTTGCCTGAATTTTTTTCATCTATCCTCTGTGCGAAGGACCACAAGGCCCTAATCGAATACCAGGCAATAGGCGCTCGTAGGGTATTTCTGTTAGATTGCAAGGATTAGCCCCAGGTGACGTGGCAAAAATAATATTTTTGCTTACTCTCTTGTAATCGGCGACAAAATGCATGGCACTTTTGACACAAATTATCTTATGTTGACAAGGTTCCAATCCAACTACTCTGAACATCTCCTGATCAGCATTTTGAGCCCTTTTCGAACCGACGACTACTCTAATAGAGGTATCGAATATTTTTAACAATGCAACTGGACCTAAATCAGCGTGCGAACCACCAAACATTGGACCGGTGAATAAAAAACGTCCATCAGAAATCGCCTCAATCAAAACCTTGCATTTAATTGGCTTTGAATATGTTGTATATTTTCCTCCTAGAGATACGTCTATCTCTGATCCTACTCCCGCTTTGTGCGCTGCTTCCGCTGTATCGGGATCATATAACATGGAAAGAATGGCGTCTGATGCTTTTGCTTTTATAAGAGCACTAATAAGCCCAGTGGTGTCTCCAGTACCCCCTGCCCCAGGATTGTCTTGAACATCCGCAATCACAACAGGACCGTTAATCGATTTGACAGCGTCTGCCACGGCATCTTCAGCTGATACCAGTCTATCATTGTAAGTAGGTTCTGCTTCCAAAAGTTTTTTAAACACCTTTTCTACTGAATCATTTGCGACCTTTTGGCTTTGATCATAAGCGACAATTACAGGCCCTAACTCTGGAATATCTGCTGGAGGAAATCCCATTGCAAGGTCAATTGACGCCACCTCGTTTTGACTGATCTTATCGATGTAATTATAGATATTTTTCGACGGCTGATAATCAGTTCCTTGAGCTGTAACTGGAATTAGAAAATTAGCGCGACGCCAAGCCTTTTTTAGAGGTTTTTTTAAAGCCATACTTAACAAATCAGCAGCCCTTGCACCAGTTTCTGCAAGATCGACGTGGGGATAAGTCCTATAGATTGTCACTAAATCAGCCAAATCAAAAAAACTCTTAGATAAATTACCATGCAAATCCAAACTTACTGCTAAAGGTAAATCATAACCTGCTGCCTCTCTTATGCGCCGTAAAATTTCTGCCTCTCCATCATCATACTTACGAGTTACCATAGCTCCATGTAAATCCAAATACACAGCATCTGGTCTGGAACCAATAATTCCGTCTACTATCTCATTAGTAATTAATTCAAAGGCATCGTTTTCAACAAAACCACCAGGTTCTGCCGCAGCCCAAAGAATAGGTTCTACCTTGTGATTACAAGCAGAAATGAACCCAGAGATTGGGAGATTGAGACCCAAAAATCGTTTTATCAGTGATTCACCCCTGGTAAGCTCTGGCCAAGCTCCTCTTTCCTCAAAAATCTCAAAAGTTGTAGGTTGCGGAGCAAAAGTATTTGTTTCGTGCTGAAACCCAGCTACAGCTATTTTTTTCATATTGCAAACTCGAATTTATTTAATCATCACTTTATCACTATGATTGATCCCATAAGGAGAACCTGAAGGAATCTCATTCGTTCATCATACTAAGATATAACTGAATCGCCAAATGAAGAAGAAGTGCTTAAAAGTAATGTCTATCAACTATGCGAAATAAATATAACTTTTTAAAAATTAAAAACATCAAAAAGCGCATCCGATTCGAACTTAAGCCTAAGTTCTTTCTTAATGTTAATGGTGTTCATTAGCTATTTAAAAATTTTTTTTTTCAAAAACAAATACAGCTAAACAGCAACCATACACTATAAATTATAGTTATTTGCAGTAGTTAGGTTATCGGTATGCTAGTTTATCAGTGGCAAACAAAGTGATTAAACACAATTTTTTCCTTGGTGGCTTGTAACCATCGACCGTATAATTTTAAAGCGATTAGTGATTAATGATTAAGGCTGTAGTTTTTCAATTTTAGTATGACCAAAATAGTAAAGTATAGCCTATTAAACAACATGGAGTGAATACAATGAAGACAAAGCTAAAGAACTACTTTCTGTCTGCAATCTTTTCCATACCACTAGCTTTTGGTTTTATGGTACAAGGTGCAGTTGCAGAGAAGGTGATGCGTGTAATTCCACATGCTGATCTAAAAAATCTAGACCCAATCTGGACTACAGCATACATTTCCAGAAACCATGGCTACATGGTTTATGATACTTTGTTTGCGATGGACGAAGACTTTAAACCTCAGCCTCAGATGGTAGACAGCTGGAATACTTCGAGTGATGGTAAAACTTGGACTTTTGTACTACGAGATGGGTTGAAGTTTCACGATGGTAATCCCGTAACTGGAGACGACGTAGTTGCTTCTCTAGAGCGATGGGGAAAACGCGATGGAATGGGCCAACAATTGTTCAACGTGATTACTAAACTTGAGGCAACCGATAGTAAAACCGTGGTAATGGAACTTTCTGAAGCATATGGTTTAGTTTTAGAATCCATAGGAAAAATTTCTTCCAATGTTCCATTTATAATGCCAAAAAGGGTTGCTGAAACGGATCCTTTTGAACAAATAACTGATTACACTGGCTCTGGACCATTTAAGTTTGAAGCTGATCAATGGGTACCGGGAAGCAAAGTTGTGTACACAAAATTCAAAGATTATGTACCTCGATCAGAACCAGTATCAGCAGCAGCTGGAGGTAAACGTGCTCTTGTAGATAAAGTCATTTGGCAGTATTTCCCAGATAATACAACTGCAATGAACGCCCTTATAGCTGGCGAAATAGATTTTTTTGAACAACCAGCCCCTGATCTTGCACCTTTGATGGCTAAAGACCCAAATATTACAGTTGAGGTGAACGATCCTCTTGGCAATATTGGTTTTGCAAGGTTCAATCATCTTTTGCCACCTTTTGATGACGTGGAAGTTAGGCGGGCTGCTATGATGGCTATGAAGCAAGAAGATTACCTGGCCTCTGCGATAGGAGATCCACAATTCTGGAAAACATGTTATTCAGTTTTTCCTTGTGGAACACCTTTGGCAAATGACGTTGGCTCAGATATAATGGCTACGGGTGACATTAACGCAGCCAAGGCTGCTCTTGCCAAAACTGGTTACGATGGAACCGAAGTTCTCATAATGCAACCAACTGATATACCAGTGCTCTCTGCATTTTCACTTGTGACGGCAGAAAAACTAAGAAAAGCCGGATTCAAAGTAAACGTAGAGGCTATGGATTGGTCTACTCTGACCTCTCGTAGAGCACTGAGAGACCCTGTTGGAAAAGGAGGGTGGAATATGTTTCACACCTGGTGGATTGGAGCCGATGTTATCGATCCAATGGCAATTGCTTTCTCGGGTGATCCTGCAGCAGGTTGGTTTGGTTGGCCTGAGGACGCAGAGCTTGAAAAGGCACGATCTGCTTTTCCAAAAGCGACTACTTTAGCAGAAAAGCAGGAAATTGCAAAAAGGGTTCAAGAAAGGCTATGGGCTATCGGAGCATCAGGGGAGCTTGGCCAATTCTTTACCCCGGTTGCATACCGTAATAACGTCAAGGGTCTAATTAAATCGCCAGTACAGTTCTTTTGGAACATGTCTGTAGAGTAGTTAAACCTATTTTAAGTTGGATTGGCTCGTTAAAGAGCCAATCCAACTGACAAACTTTTCATTTATTAGGAATCACCGGTGCTAGGATATATCTTCAAGCGTATTTTTATGACAATTCCAGTTATGGTGGTTGTAGCTTTATTTGTTTTTTTATTGCTACGACTTTCACCAGGTGATCCTGCTGCTGTGATAGCAGGCGATTACGCAACTGCAGAAGATGTTCAAAAAATTCGAGAGAAATTAGGGTTATCTGAACCTATCGTTGTTCAGTTTGTTACTTGGCTTGGATCTTTAATACAGGGCGACCTAGGTACCTCAATTTTTTCAAATAAGCCTGTGACTGAGCTTATAGCACAACGTCTTGAACCTACATTAATGCTTGCGCTTACAACGATCATTTTTTCTATTTTAGTAGCGGTTCCTCTTGGCACTATTGCTGCTTTTCGTGCTGGAAGTTGGATAGACAGACTGGTTATGCTGTTTTCTGTTGGAGGATTTTCGGTACCCGTTTTTGTATTGGGTTATATCCTCATATATTACTTCTCGATTACTTGGCGAATATTGCCCGTTCAGGGTTATCGCTCTCCTTTTGAAGACGGAATGTTACCTTTTATACAACACATAATATTGCCAACTTTAACATTAAGCGTTATATATATTGCCCTTCTAGCGCGTATGACACGTGCCTCCGTAATGGAGGTTCTTGAAGAAGATTATATACGAACCGCACGGGCTAAGGGACTTAGTGAAGTTAAAATCCTTATGCGACATGCTTTAGGTAATGCAGCTGTACCGATTGTTACGGTGATAGGAATTGGTATCGCTCTACTGATCGGAGGGGTTGTAGTAACCGAAAGCGTCTACAATATCCCAGGCCTCGGAAGATTAGTATTGGACGCAGTTCTAGCTCGTGATTACCCAATTATCCAAGGACTAATATTATTTTTTAGTCTAATATATGTTTTGCTAAATTTAATAATTGATCTGACATATACATTATTTGACCCAAGGATAAAATATTAATGAGTAGAGAAATACCCCTCTCTTCTTTAGAAAAAGCATCTGACTTGTCAGTCTTCCAATTGGTTATAAAAAATAAGAATGTTTTCTGGGGATCGATAATTTTAATTATTATTATTTTCGTAGCTATATTCGGTCCATTCTTTGCTTTGGACCCTGTCAGCCTTAATCCAATGTCTCGGCTAAAACCACCCGGAGACGCAGGGCTTTTTGGCACTGACCAACTTGGTCGAGATGTTTACAGTAGAGTAATTAATGGAGGCCGTATTTCTTTAGTTGTTGGTCTAACCGTTGCTATTTTTGCAGTGATTTTTGGTACAGTAATGGGTTTATTAGCTGGCTATATTCGTATTCTGGATGCAATAATAATGCGAGTAATGGATGGCTTAATGGCCATTCCTGCTATATTATTAGCTATCGCGATGATATCTTTGTCAGGTGCTACTTTAACAACCGTTATAGCAGCAATTGTAATCCCAGAGATACCACGTGTCGTGCGCCTTGTCAGATCAGTTGTGTTGACCGTTAGAGAAGAACCTTACGTTGAGTCAGCAATCTCTGTTGGAACACCTGTATACCTAGTTATGATAAGGCATGTTTTACCTAACACTATTGCCCCACTAATAGTACAAGCTACATACATCTGTGGTTCTGCGATGTTGACTGAGGCCATCTTAGGTTTTTTGGGAGCAGGTATCCCTCCTGAAATACCCTCTTGGGGAAATATTATGTCGGAAGGACGAACTTTTTTTCAGTTAACTCCTTGGATTATATTTTTCCCAGGTATTGCTCTCGCGGTGACAGTCCTGTCCGTGAACATTGTCGGTGATGGGCTACGAGATACTCTTGATCCCAGAATAGCGAGAAATATGAGATGAGAAATGTTCTCGAAATAGAGAAACTCACAGTTAGTTTACCCAAAAATGCTGACAGATTATATGCAATTGAAGATATAAATCTAATAGTTAACCGAAACGAAATTGTTTGTGTGGTAGGTGAATCGGGATCTGGTAAATCAGTTACTGCATTTACTGTTATGGGATTGCATGACAAAAGGGCACTGAAGATGACCAGTGGACAGATACTTCTTGAAGGTGAAGACATAACAAATGCCTCTCCTGCTGTATTTCGTGCCCGTCGTGGAGAAAAAATGGCTATGATTTTTCAAGAACCCATGACAGCGTTGAACCCTGTCTTAAAGGTAGGTGACCAAATTTCAGAAATGTTAAAGATCCATACTTCAATGACAGCTTCTGAAAGAAAAGCTCGGGTAATAAGAGCTATGAATGACGTTGATCTCCCAGATCCTGAAATGATGTACAAATCATACCCCCACCAATTATCAGGAGGACAAAGACAAAGGATAATGATAGCCATGGCTCTAGTCATGGAACCAGGCCTTCTCATTGCAGATGAACCCACAACTGCCTTAGATGTGACAACACAAGCAAATATCTTGAGGCTCATCAAAGAAATACAAAGACGCAGAGGTATGGGCGTATTATTTATAACCCATGATTTCGGTGTGGTTGCTGATATAGCAGATAGGGTAGTTGTTATGCAAGAAGGTAAGATTGTAGAACAGGGAACGGTAAATCAGGTTCTTAAGAATCCTTCCCACGAATATACTAAAATGCTAATTGGAAGTGTCCCCTCAATGAAACCTCCAAAAAGGGACCAAGTCTCGGGTAGTCCTGCATTAATTACTAAACAAATAAATAAAACTTTTGGAGGTCTCGGTTTTTTTGGTAAGGGGCGCAAAGTTCACGCTGCCAAAAGCGTTAGTTTTGATATAAGGGCTGGTGAAACTACAGGAATTGTTGGAGAATCGGGATCAGGGAAATCTACCGTGGCAAGATGTGTAATTCGTTTAATTGATCCAAATTCGGGTAAAATATTAATTAACAATATTGATGTTGCAAAATTAAAGGAGTCAAAACTCAGGCCACTAAGAAATAATTTTCAAATTGTTTTTCAAGATCCCTACAGGTCACTAAATCCTAGGAGAACTGTGGGCCAGTCCATTATTGAGGGCCCCACAAATTTTGGTATTCCACTTGCCGAGGCAACCCAAAGAGCCAAAGATTTAATGAATATAGTTGGACTACAGACCGATTCTCTAGAAAGATTTCCTCATCAATTTTCTGGTGGTCAAAGGCAGAGAATATGCATAGCGAGAGCTTTAGCCATGGAGCCACAAATCTTAATTGCTGACGAAGCCGTATCAGCTCTTGATGTCTCTGTTCAGGCACAGGTTTTAGAATTACTTGATGATGTAAAAAAGAAGTTTGACTTAGCTATGCTATTTATAACTCATGATTTAAGAGTAGCAGCCCAAGTTTGCGATAATATTGTGGTAATGCGCGAAGGAGAAATTGTAGAACGAGGTTCGACTTATGAAATTTATAGCAAACCGAAACACTCATATACTAAAGCTTTGCTTGATGCTGCCCCAGGACATAAATTCTTTTCTGGCTAAAGTCCTTGACAATAAGCTTTATGTTTATTGAAAAACAAAGTTTTTTCTGGAAACCATTTAATGATAAAAGTAATTCAAGCAAAAAAAATCATAACCATGAATCCAAGAAACCCCATTGCCACACATATGAGCATATTAAATGGAAGAATTTTACAAGTTGGCTCTATTGAAAAAATAGCTCCTGTTGAAAAATATGAGTTAGACGATAGTTTTAAAGACCTAATCATAATGCCCGGACTTGTTGAGGGCCATAGTCATCTATTTGAAGGTACATTGTGGAATAAATTATACTGTGGATATTTTGATCGCCAAAAACCAGACGGCTCTATTCAAAAAGGAACAAAAAATGTCACTGAATTGATCAGTAATTTAAAACATGCAGAGGATAAAATTGAAGACTCAAAGACTGCATTGTCGGGTTGGGGCTTGGACCCCATTTATTTCTCAGACAAGAATTTAGATAGGTTGATCCTTGACAAGGTATCCGAAAAACGACCTATAGGTATTTTGCATGCATCTGGTCATAAACTGAATGTAAATAGTCTTGGTCTTAAGTTGGCTGGTTTTTTAAGAACGGGGATCAATCATGACGGTCTTCCACTTGGGAAAGATGGAATCCCCACTGGCGAGATTAGAGGTGCTGAAACTATTGCTTTGGTGACTAAGCATGTAGGATTAGGCAAGGATTGGCTTTCAGGAGATGCAGAAGGTCTAAGGAACTTTGGGAAAATATGTGTTAGAGCCGGGGTAACTACCGCTACAGACCTAGCAAACCTTCAAACAGATGAGGCTGTTGAAATGATGCTAAAGGTAACTTCGGAAGCGGATTTTCCAGCTCGAATTGTTTCTTTTCGATATATGCAGGGGATAAGCCCAAAGGAATTAATTCCTAAAGTTTTAAAGCTCAAAAAAAAATCTACGGAAAATTTAAGATTAGGTTCAATAAAAATTGTTGCCGATGGTTCAATACAAGGATTTACAGCTAGACTGAAATGGCCCGGATATTATAATGGAGCGCCGAATGGAATGTGGTACACCGCACCAGAACATATACAAGAAGCCTATGAGCTTGCATTAGAAAATAATATTTTAGTACATACGCATACTAATGGAGACGAAGCCACGGAATTAGCTCTCCATTGTCTAGAAGGTGCTCTTGCTAAATTTCCTAAAAATGATCATAGATTTACTTTGCAACATTGCCAGCTTGCGTCAACTGCTCAATTTAAAAGAATGCATAAGCTTGGTATGTGCGCAAACTTATTTTCCAACCACCATTTTTATTGGGGGGATGAACACTACTCCCTAACGGTAGGACCAGAAAGAGCTCACCGAATGAATGCCTGTAAAACAGCACTAAAAGAAAAAGTCCCTTTGGCAATACACTCCGATGCCCCAGTAACTCCTCTTGGCCCACTATTTACAGCTTGGTGTGCTATGAATAGATTAACATTTTCAGGAAGAACTTTGGGGGATTATGAAAA
>ENA-OSEY01002224-OSEY01002224.1-marine-metagenome-genome-assembly--contig:-NODE-2224-length-12700-cov-3.552642_pt1 | contig 12700 bp, 14 predicted proteins | sample MGYA00248465_ERZ534230 | MGnify/ENA primary metagenome ERZ534230 (study PRJEB26409, sample SAMN06344110) | marine metagenome | isolation source: Sea water from surface | place: Atlantic Ocean:Southern... | reverse complement strand
CAGTAGCCATATTAATTTCAACACTTTTTGGTAGTAGCGTCCCTTTTTTTGGGGGCATATTGGAGAACACTAGATTAATTGTTGAAACTCTTGGATCAGAAGGTTTAGGACTAATCATTGCTATAATAATAATATTAAGTGTTTGGAATTCTAGATCAAGTTAAAAAGGAATTTGTTAAAGAAGGCATCTAATAAGTGCCTTTCTTGAAAATGGATAACCAAGTTTTAATCAAAGAGGATATTATAATAGGTCAAGCAGGTGAAAGAGACTTGAAGGCGGACTTGTTTCTACCTCCAGAGTCTAAATCCAATTCTAAAGCTATTGTAATAGTTCATGGAGGTGGTTGGAGAGAAGGTTCTAAAGATCAGCTTAGAGGTTATGGAATTCTTTTATCCAGAGAAGGTTTTGTTTGTCTTTGTACAGAATATAGACTTTCTCAAGAAGAAATATGGCCAGCACAAATCCAAGACGTTAAGTGTGCGATTAGATATGTAAGGGCTAATAGTGATGATCTGAATATTAACCCTTCTTGCATAGGTGTTTCGGGAAATTCTGCAGGTGGTCATCTTTCTTTAATGGCAGGTCTACAAAATTATGATAATTCATTTGATGGAAAAGGAGGAAATGGTCATGTAACCTCGGAGGTGAAGGCTATATGCGCTATCTATCCACCAACAGAAATTAGAAAGTTTGAAAATACCGATCCTATCTTTGATGCATATAAAGCTTTAATGGGAGACAATGCAAAAGAAGTTGCCTATGCAAATGCAAGTCCTCTGCTAAAAATAGAAAATAAATTTCCTCCAACAATGTTAATTCATGGTTCTTCTGACTCTGTAGTCAAGCTTTCAGATTCGACTAACTTTTATCAAAAGCTCAAGGAGCTAGGTGTACCTGCAGAATTACATATTTTCTCTGAAGAAGAGCATGCTTTTGATTCTCAAAATGGATACGGAAGGTCTGTTGCAGATCTCCAGTGTTTATTTTTTACAAAATATCTTTAAAGTTCATGGTGGTTGTGGGTGGGCTTGAACCACCGACCTCGGCATTATGAATGCCGCGCTCTAACCAGCTGAGCTACACAACCGTGATGCGGATTTTAGTTACCTGACAAGATAAAGTCGAGAAACTATTAAACATTAAACCTAAAATGCATAATGTCTCCATCTTTTACCTTATACTCACTTCCTTCTGAACGAAGCTTGCCTGCTTCTTTTGCACCTAACTCTCCATTATTTGAAATAAAATCATCAAAAGAGGTTGTTTCTGCTCTTATAAATCCTTTTTGAAAGTCAGTATGTATGACTCCAGCGGCTTGAGGGGCAGTGGATCCATCTTTGATTGTCCAAGCTCTAACTTCTTTCTCTCCAGCTGTAAAGTAAGTGATGAGGGAGAGCATTTTATAGCTTTCTCTTATAAGTTTATTTAGACCAGGTTCTTTCAGGCCCATATCTTCTAAAAATTCTTTACCTTCTTCGGTATCAAGTTCTGCTATTTCTGCTTCAAGCTGATTACACATGGGAAGGACTACTGAATTTTTATCCTTACCGTATTGAATCAAATCGTCTAATAAACTATTTTCATTATTTAAATCTTCAATGTTACCAACATACAGGCAAGGCTTTACGGTTATTAATGATAACTCTTTGAACGCTTCAGGATTTTTTTTGAAGCTAGGTGCATTTCTACCTAAGATACCAGAACTAAGCTCATTAGAGAGAGCAGTATAATTCTCTATCTGAGTTAAAATTTCTTTATCCCCTGACCTTGAGGCTTTTTCAAGTCTTTGAATCGCATTAGATAAACTTTCGATATCTGCAAGTAGCAACTCCATTTCTACAGTTTCTAGATCTGTGATGGGATTGATTTCATCATGAACATGGGTAATGTCTGGATTTTCAAAACACCTAATCACATGCAAAATAGCCTGAGTTTCTCTTATGTGAGATAAAAATTTATTTCCTAAACCTTCACCCTCAGAGGCTCCTTTTACCAGCCCAGCAATATCAACAAATTCAGTAGTCGTAGGTATTATCTTCTCAGGACTCACTATTTCAGCAATAGCATTCAATCTTTGATCAGGAACAGCGACTATTCCCTTATTTGGCTCTATTGTGCAGAAAGGAAAATTTTGAGCTTCTATCCCAGCAGAAGTAAGAGCATTGAAAAGGGTTGATTTTCCAACATTTGGTAGACCTACTATACCGCACTTAAGACTCAATTGAAGCTCCTTTACCTGTATGAAAGTGCATGGTGGTTTTTTCCCATCCCTCTGTCATAATTAATTCTCCTATAGAGTTACAATTATCAAAAGTTTTCTCTAATTGGCTTCTGTCCTTTTTTGATGCCTTTTTTAAAACATAGGTAGTTACATCCTTCCCTTTACCCGGATGACCAATACCCAGCCTCAGCCTTTTAAAATTATTATCACCTTGCATCTGATCGATAATATTTCTCAGTCCATTATGGCCACCATGGCCACCGGCTTTTTTTAACTTTATATAACCATTAGGCAAATCCAGCTCGTCATGAACTATAAGAATTTGAGATGTTTGCAAATCAAAAAATTTTTTTGCTTTGGAAATACATTTTCCACTTTCATTCATGAAAGTGGAGGGCTTCAAAAAAATTAATTTAAAGTCATCAAATTCCTTGATTGCATATGAACCATGTATTAACTTCTCTTTCTTAGGCACCAAAGAATATTTAGAACATTGAAAATTTACAAAGTCTAACCCTGCATTGTGTCTTGTTTGGGAATATTCATCTCCAGGATTTCCTAATCCTGCAATCATTAACACTTCCATTTAATAAAGAGAATTTTATTAGGTCGTATCTTCTTGATCATCAGAAGATTCTTCAGATTCTCCTGCTGAAGTTCCTTCTTCACTGTCTTCACCTGCTTCTCCATCAGTTTCAACAATTTCAGGTTCTATATCGAGAACTTTAGCTTCTGTTACGGAAACAACGGCCTGATCTCTGTCTTCTCCAAGTGCAAGGGAAGGTATCTCAACTCCATCAGGAAGATTTAAGCCAGAAAGAAATATTGAGTCACCTACATCCAGTTCAGCAATATCTACCTCAAGATATTCAGGTAAGTTAGAAGCTAGACAAGATATATCAATGTTATTAATCAGCCTTGCAATAGCTCCACCATGAGTTTTTACTCCAATGCAGATGTCTTCATTAATAAACCTTACGGGAACTGTGATACTTATCTTGGTATCGGGGTTTACTCTTTGAAGGTCAGCATGAAGAACTCTCTGAGTTGCTGGATGTCTTTGTAATTCTTTTACGATAACACTTTGTTCTTCTCCAGAAACGGTGATCTTTAAAATCTGAGTTGTGAACCCAGGAACTTCCGAAGCCTTAGTTATATCTTTTTCCAATATTGATACTTTCATAGGATCAGTCTCTCCGCCATAAATAACAGCAGGTACAGAACCTGCATTTCGCAATTTTCTGCTAGAAGATTTACCATCAATCTCTCTTGCTTCAGCATTTAAATTTACTTGTTCGCTCATAATTTCATTATCTATAAAAGCATTTCGCTAATAGATTCCTCTTTATTAAGTCTCTTTATAGCCTCAGCTAAAGTTGGTGCCAAGGATATACATCTTATCTTTTTTGATGAATTAGCTTCAGATGAGAGCGGTATAGTATCTGTTACAACTAATTGATCAAGAGAAGATTCATTTATTTTTTCTAATGCATTTCCTGATAGAACAGGATGAGTAATGTAAGCATTGACACTTCTAGCACCTTTAGATTTCAAAGCGTCTGCCGCGTTACATAAAGTGCCGCAGGTATCAGCCATATCATCATAGAGTAAACAGTCTTTGCCGGTTACATCGCCAATAACATTCATGACTTCTGATTTATTTGCCTCATCTCGTCTTTTATCAATTATTGCTAAATCAGCAATTCCAAGAAACTTCGATAGAGCTCTCGACCTTACAACACCACCAACATCCGGACTAACGACTAAAATGTCTTTGAAATTTTGTTTTTGAATATCTTCGAAGATGACTTTTGTACCGTAGATATTATCAACAGGAATATCAAAGAAGCCTTGTATTTGCTCAGAATGCAATTCGACAGTTAGGACCCTATCTATTCCGGATCTTTCTAGAATCCCAGCTATAACTTTTGCACTTATAGGAACTCTTTCTGATCTTACTCTTCTGTCTTGTCTAGCATAGCCGTAATAAGGAATAACTGCGGTTATTCTTCCTGCAGAAGACCATCTGAGCGCATCAACCATCAATATTAATTCAATCAAATTTACGTGAGAGGGATAACAAGTAGGCTGGACGATGAAAACATCTTTACCCCTTACATTTTCATTGATTTTGACACTAATCTCTCCGTCACTAAATCTGCCTATTTCGGCTTTACCACCTTTGATTGCAAGTTTTTTGCAAATTTTCTCGGCCAAAACAGTATTTGCATTACCGCTGAAAACTACTATTTTATTGTGCTTTTTCTCCATTAATATCTCCGAGCTATGGCTGGGGTGGCTGGATTCGAACCAGCGCATGGCGGCATCAAAAGCCGCTGCCTTACCGCTTGGCCACACCCCAATCTCATATTCGGCGTATTTTATTCTATTATTTGCATTAAAGGGGAACGATCTAAGCTTTTTACGAAAACTAATTCTGGATTTCTTTTGAGAACTAGTCGAGCCTGATCTTCACTATCGAACTCTATAAATATGGTAGAGCCAGTTCCAGAAAGCCTGGGTTTCCCAACAGACTCAAACTTTTTGAATAATGAGTTGATATTAGAATATTTATTCCTTGCCCATTTTTCAAAACTATTGAACGAAAGATCATCGTGAAAATTCTCTTTATTCAATTGCACATCATCTTTTATCTTGAAGCTATTAAATGCTTCTTTAGTATTTATTTTTTCATCTGGAAAAATTAAGATAAAAAATCTCTCTTTATACTGAAAATTACTTAATAATTCTCCTCTTCCTTCTGCCCAAGCAGTTTTTCCATAAATAAAAAAGGGAACATCTGAACCGAGTTGAAGTGCAAGTGATTGAAGTTCAAGCTGCGTAAGATCTAAATCCCACAATTTATTGAGACATAGAAGAGTTGAAGCAGCATTGGAACTTCCTCCACCGAGTCCTTTTTGATCCGGTATAGACTTTGATAGATTAATTGTTACTCCTTTACTGACTCCATAATTTTCTTTCAAAAGCATTGCTGCTTTTTGGACAATATTGTCTTTAATAGGTGTCGACTCGACTAAATCAATATATTTGTCTGTCCTTTTAAAGCTCATTCCGTCTGTAATATCAATTAAGGTAAAGAGAGAGGAGATATTATGAAAACCATCTAATCTCCTATTTAAAACTTGGAGATGTAGGTTCAGTTTCGCAGGTGACTTTATCTCAATAAGGTTCATTTTTGCTGATTAGAAAAATTAATTTAAATTTATCATTAAATAACATTATCTTTGAGGGCAATTCCTCCTTATTTTCCGGTTCAAATGCGATCTCTATTCCTTCACGCATAATTTCTTCCGACTTTATACCAAAAAATAAATTTAGAAATTCATAAACTTTAAATGAAATAGGCTTAAGATTATTTGCATCTTTTCCAAAAAATTCACTCAGGAAAATTCTTTCTCTTATGTCAAAAAGAAAAGTTTCTTCTGGGAGGAGATAATTTTTCCCGAGTGTAAGTTCTACTGAATTTGTTTTCTTTTTTAAAACAAAGTATCCAGACTCTTTAAATTCCAAATATGTAAGCTTAAATTTGCCTTCTATATTAAAATTAACGCTTGGATTGGTTCTAGTATCTAATGGTATGGTTGAACATGAGTAACTTAAGATTAGAAAGTGAAGAGGGAAAAGACACTTCACTAGTATTGCTCTTAGGCTCATCATTTGATTCTTTCTGTATTTGCGTTGGCTAAATGATAAATAGCATTTTAACTAAATTAGAGGATGTTTCCTCTAGATATAATGAAATCGAAACTCTTTTGAGCCAACCGGATGTCACGTCTAATCAAGAGGAATATATAAAACTCTCAAAAGAATATGCAGATTTAACGCCAGTGGTATCAGTGTTTTCAGCTTTCAAGAAAGCGGAAGAAGATATTGAAGAAGCTAGAATGTTAATGAAAGATTCGGATATTGATATCAAAGAATTGGCTGAAACTGAGTATGAAAATCTCAAAACTAAAATTGAAGAGCTAGAGATAGATTTAAAAAAATTATTATTACCGAAAGATCCTGATGACTCTAAAGATGTTTTCCTAGAGATAAGAGCTGGAACAGGTGGAGATGAGGCTGCACTCTTTTCAGGAGATTTATACAGAATGTACTCTCGTCTTTCTGAGAGAAATAACTGGAATATGGAAATAGTTAGTGTTCGCGAAGGAGATCATGGCGGTTTCAAAGAGCTTGTCGCAAGAATACAAGGTTCAGATGTTTACAAACAATTAAAATTTGAAGCTGGTGTTCATCGGGTACAAAGAGTACCAACCACTGAGTCACAAGGAAGAGTTCATACATCAGCATGCTCGGTTGCGGTTCTGGCAGAGCAAGATTCGTTATCAGAGGTGAATATAGATAAAAATGACTTAAGAGTAGATACATTTAGAGCCTCTGGGGCAGGAGGCCAGCATGTGAATAAAACAGATTCTGCTGTAAGGTTAACACATCTTCCCTCTGGGATAGTTGTAGAGTGCCAAGACGGAAGGTCGCAACATAAAAATAAAGAGAAAGCCTTATCTTTACTCCAATCAAAATTGCAAGATGCCGAAAAAGAAAAAGCAGAATCTGAGAAAGCAGAAAATAGAAGGGTAATGGTAGGGTCTGGAGATAGGTCTGAAAAGATAAGGACTTACAATTTTCCTCAGAATAGAATAACCGATCATAGAATAGAGTTTTCTGTACACAATCTCCCTGCATTTCTTGATGGCGATATGGAAGTAATGATTTCTGCATTACTTGAAGAAAATCAAGCCAGAGCCTTAGCTAATCTTGAGTCTTAAAAATATGCATGAAAATTCTGCTTTGACTCATATCAGAAAACTTACTAATTCATCAGTTAATTGTTCACAGTTAGATGTTGAGCTCTTAATGATGCATGTTTTGAAATTAAAGAAAAATGAACTTTATAGAGACAATCCTCAGATAAATGACCAAAATAAGAAAGACATTTTGTCTCTTATCAAAAGAAGAGAAGACGGAGAGCCCTTAGCTTATGTAATAAATGAAAAAGGCTTCAGAAACTTGGAACTCTATGTGGATAGGAATGTGTTGGTTCCAAGACCTGAAACAGAAATCATGGTGCAAACAATCTTGGATAATTTCGATTCTAAGCCTCATAACGTGATTGACCTTGGAACAGGATCTGGAGCAATTGGATTATCATTGAGTAAAGAAAGGAATAATTGGGACATCACTTGCTCGGATATAAGTATCGAAGCTCTTAAGGTGGCAAAAAAGAATATGATAAGTAATTCCCTTAAGGTAAATTTAGTCAATGGGAACTGGCTCGAATCTTTTCAAAGGGATTACTTTGATATTATTGTCTCTAACCCCCCATATCTGAGCCCCAATGACCCTTCAGTTCACTCTGATGGATTGAAACACGAACCGATTATTGCTTTAGTTTCCGAGTCCGAGGGTCTTAAAGACATTGAAAAAATAATTAATAAAAGTTCTAAATTGTTAACTAGGAAGGGTTGCTTATTTATTGAGCATGGTAATAATCAATCTAAACAAGTTTGTTCTTTGTTTAAAAAATACGGTTTCTCTGAAATAGCTACAATAGAGGACCTAAATGGGGATAATCGATTTTGTTCAGGAAGGTTGTAATCAATTAAATGTTAGAAGGATATATAGAAGGTTACTACGGAAGGTTGTTTTCAAAACAAGAACGTGAATTGCTTCTTGATCATATGGGACGACTGAAGATGGATTTCTACATCTATGGTCCAAAAGAAGATCCCTATCACAGGGTAATGTGGGAAAAGTTATACCCCAAGAAAGAGAGAGAAGTCTTAATTGACTTTGTAAAACACTCTAGAAAAAAAGGTATTAAACCTGTCTTTGCTCTTTCACCAGGTTTAAAACTAATTCAATTCGGAGATTTTAAGAAAAAAATCACAGCAAAATTAAATCAAGCAAAAAAAATTGGTTTTAATGATTTTGCTATCTTTTTTGATGACATTGAACACGAAAGAGATGAATCATTAGCAAGTCAACATCTGGAAGTGATAGAAATTGTTTCTCGTTTGAACTTATCCAATAATCCTTTGTATGTTTGTCCAACTGTATATTGTAAAAGCTTTGCAAAAGGCAACCTAAAGGATAATGAATACTTAATCACTTTAGCAAAAGGTATAGATCCTTCAGTGAGAATATTGTGGACTGGTGATGAAGTAGTCAGCAAATCAATAGGCCTCAAGGGAATAAGAGAGCTTAAAAGATTATTCACTAATCCAATAGTAATTTGGGATAATTTTTATGCTAATGATTACTGTCCATCTAAATTTTTTGTTGGAGCTTATTCTGGAAGAAAGCTTTTGTCTGAGGAGGTACTGGGCATTGGAATAAACCCTACGGGTATGGTTCAGACTGATTCTGTGTGCTTGGACAGATTTGTATTAAATAAATCAGAAGATTGCTTAATCAAGGACTTTGAGATTCCTCAAGAGTTTAAATTATTAATGCCTTATTTTGATAATCCTTTTAAGAGATTGCCTGAACTCAATTTAAAAAAAATTGATAAATTGTTGGAAACACAATACAAGTTATGTATTGAATGGAAGGGTAGTTTACAGTTGGAATGGTCCCCATTTTTATGGAGATTCTACTTAGATCTAATTCTTTTAAAAAAAATAATCCAAAAGGATGGTAATTTTAACCTTGAAGAGTGGATAAAGCGGAGATATTCTGACCCTCTTAAAAAAAGTTTATACAGAGACTAGGAGAAAAAATGTTAGGAAATATGATGAATGGTCAATTGCTGATATCTGGCTTGATTGAGCATGCGGAAAAATATCATAGCGATGTTGAAATAGTTTCCAGATCGGTCGAAGGACCTATTCATAGATACACTTATACAGATGCAGCTAAAAGGTCAAGAAAATTGGCTAATGCACTTACAAAATTAGGTCTAAAGGAAGGCGATACAGTAGGAACCCTTGCTTGGAATACTTTTAGACATTTTGAATTATATTTTGGTGTTTCTGGGATTGGTTGCGTAGTCAATACAGTTAATCCAAGATTATTTCCAGAACAACTTACCTACATTATTAATCATGCAGAAAATCAATATCTTTTTATAGATCTATCTTTTGTAGAGCTCGTTGAATCTCTTCAAGGAGAATTAAAAGGCGTAAAAGGGTTCGTAATCTTAACCGATAGGGAGAATATGCCTGACACTAAATTGGCAAATACAATATGTTATGAAGAATTAATCTCTGACGAGTCAGAAGATTTCCAGTGGCCTGAATTTGACGAAAATACTGCTTCTAGCCTTTGTTATACATCAGGAACAACTGGCAATCCCAAAGGCGTTCTTTATTCACATAGATCGACCATACTTCACGCTTGGATAGTCAGTTCCGGCAATGTGGCTAAAGTATCTAGCTCATCTTGTATCTTGCCTGTCGTGCCAATGTTTCATGTTAATGCATGGGGAATTCCTTACGCTGGGGCAATGTTTGGAGCAAAGCTTGTCTTTCCTGGACCTGCCTTAGATGGTGCATCTTTATTTGAATTGATTGACAATGAAAAGCCTGATTTGTTGATGGGTGTCCCTACAGTGTGGTTAGGTCTTCTTCAGCACTTACGAGAAACTAATCAAACTTTGGACTGTGTAGAAACTGCTCTTGTTGGTGGCTCTGCGGCTCCTAGGGCTATGATTCAAGAATTTGAAGAGGAGCATGATGTTTTTCTCATGCATGGATGGGGCATGACCGAAATGAGTCCTTTAGGAACGGCAACAAGCCGGACCAAAGAAATGGATAATCTGGATCTTGAAAAGAGATATGACCTTCAACAGAAACAAGGTAAAGCTTTCTTTGGGGTGGATATGACCATTGCTGATGATGAAGGAAATGAGCTACCTCATGATGGTATAGCTTTTGGAAGACTATTAGTTAAAGGTCCAACTATAGTTGAGAGGTATTACAAATCTAATGAAAGCGCCATGGATGATAAAGGATGGTTTGATACAGGAGACGTTGCCAAGATACATCCTGAAGGTTATATGGAAATAGTAGATAGAAGCAAGGATGTCATTAAATCAGGAGGAGAATGGATAAGTTCAATAGATCTAGAAAATGCAGCCGTAGGACATCCAGGCATAGCCGAAGCTTGTGTAATTGGAGTTCTCCATACTAAGTGGGATGAAAGACCTCTACTTTTAGTAGTAAGAGCTCCAAATCAGGAACCCTCGAAAGAGGAAATAAACGCTTTTCTGGAAGATAAAGTTGCAAAATGGTGGTTGCCTGATGATATTGTATTCGTTGAAGAACTTCCGCATACCGCAACCGGTAAATTGCTCAAAACCGGATTAAGAGAGGATTATAAGAATCATTTAATTAAAAATTAGGAGAAATCATGATTGGATTAGTACCAGCAGAAAAATTGGAGGATTATGTAGGTCAAGATATAGGTTCATCTGAGTGGTTTGAAGTTGATCAAGATAGGATTGATATGTTTGCAGATGCCACACTTGATCATCAGTTCATACATGTAGATGAGGAGAAAGCAACACCCCTATTTGGTTCGACCATAGCACATGGATTTTTATCTCTTTCACTAATTCCCCATTTAACTTCTCAGGCAGTTTTGGCTCCTGAAAACCTCAAAATGGTATTTAATTATGGACTTGATAAAGTAAGATTTATAAATCCTGTTAATGTTGGTTGCAAAGTAAGAACTCACAGTAAATGTGTCTCTGTAGAGGATAAAGGTGATGGAAGATATTTAATGAAAACTGAGGTTTCAATGGAGATAGAGGGAGTAGAAAAACCAGCCTACATAGCTGAGACACTTTCTATGTTCATTACATAGTAATTTATGAAAAAATCTACTGTCAATCTTAAGGATAAGGTGGTGAAGAGGGCAGTTAATTCTCTCAGGAAAAGTAAAAGGATTGAACAAATTAGCTTCATTGCTATTGCAAATGAGCTAAATGTTAGTGTTGAAGAAATAAGTGAATTTTATACAACAACAGAAGATATATTTCTAGAGGCACAGAAGAAGGATTGGGAATCTCTTCATAGGTATTGGGATAGACACATAAAAAAATCAAAGACTCCTGGAGATTTCAAGAATGCTTTTGAAGTCTTTTTTGAGAGGTTTGTTGAAACTTTAAGCGAAGATGCTGACTTAAGACTAGAAATGTCATGTTATTTGCCTAAGTGCATAAAATATCGAGAAAAGAATAGACAAAAGGTAAAACAAAAGTTTGAGAAACTCATTAAAAGAGGTTGGCCTGGGAAAGATATCAAGGTTTTAGAGAGGCAATCTGAATTAGTGACTGTTTTATTTTATGGTTTCATAGATCATATCGTTCATATTCCAAAGACTGAAAGAACAAAAATTCTTCGCGATTTCAGAAATATGTTGAATTTACACTTGCAAGACAGGAAATTTTTTTAAGATGAAAGCTCATATTCAAAGGAAGGTAAAAATTATTCAGAGAGCTATGGATTCTATAAGGATTTCTGATAAAACACTTCATACAATATCCTTCCCAAGGCTAGCTCAAGAACTAGAAATTCCTCTCAGTGAATTAACAGAGTTTTTTCTAAGTGTTGAAGATATTTTTGTAAATGAGCAGAAACGAGTAAATAGAAAAATTGAAAATTTTCTTGATAATGGATTGAAGAATGCAAAGACAGCTAATGAAGCAAAAGATCTTCTTGAGACAGCCACATTAAAATTGATAGAGCTATTACCCGACTACAGTGATTTAGTTTTTTCTGCTTCCTTTTACTTGCCCAAGTGCATAGAAGAGAGAAATAGAGCTAAAAAGTATTACAAGCAAACTTTTAGAAAAATAATCAAAAAAGGTTGGCCTGGCAAAATAGACACAGTATTGGATAGGCAGACTGATTTAATTCTTCTCTCTATGTATGGTTTTTATGAATATTGTGCGAAAGTAGGTAAAAGAGAAAGAAAAGCGATACATAAAGACTTCACCAACATGATTAACCTTCACCTGCAAGATAGATTATTTTTCTAGTTTTTCTTTAAGAATATCATTTACTTGTTTTGGGTTTGCTTTACCTTCAGAAGCTTTCATAACTTGACCAACAAAAAAACCGAAAAGCCTATCCTTACCTGCCTTGTATTGTGAATGTTGTTCGGGATTGCTCTGAATAACTTTATCGATCATAGATTCAATTTCATCAAAGTTAGTTACTTGTTCGAGCCCTTCTTTTTGTATTGTCTCATCAACTTCACCACCTGAAATCCATATTTTTTCGAATACATCTTTTGCTATTTTTCCAGATATAGTTCCGTCATTAATTCGAATAATCAATTCACCTAATTTCTTAGATGAAATTTTAGAATCTTGAATATTTAAATTCTCATTATTCAATTGTGCAGATAGATCTCCCATTATCCAGTTTGCGCTTAGCTTAGGAGAACCTGATACTTTAGAAACCTCTTCAAAAAAGTCAGCTAAATCTTTATCTAGTGCAAGCAAATCA
>ENA-OSEY01002223-OSEY01002223.1-marine-metagenome-genome-assembly--contig:-NODE-2223-length-12700-cov-7.786184_pt1 | contig 12700 bp, 23 predicted proteins | sample MGYA00248465_ERZ534230 | MGnify/ENA primary metagenome ERZ534230 (study PRJEB26409, sample SAMN06344110) | marine metagenome | isolation source: Sea water from surface | place: Atlantic Ocean:Southern... | reverse complement strand
GCCACCGCAAATACTAAGGGTAAAGGTTCAGACGACGGACGCTTTATTGGAACTAACGTGCTCAACGAAGCATTCCTCGAAAGATTCCCAGTTACCTTCGAGCAAGAGTACCCAACCGTCAACAACGAAGTAAAGATACTACAGGCAGTATCAAAGACACTTGGAAAGGTCGATGAGGACTTCTGTAAGCGTCTTGTAGATTGGGCAGATATCATTCGTAAGACTTTCTATGATGGTGGTATTGAGGACATCATAAGCACACGTAGACTTGTTCACATCATTCGTGCTTACAGTATCTTCAAGGACAAAGCAAAGGCAATGAAGGTATGTATCAACCGTTTTGATGATGAGACTAAGCAAGCATTCATGGAGTTGTACGACAAAGTTGATGCAGACTTCAAGATGCCTGTTGACCAAGAGTCATAAATGTGATATACTAGGGGGAGAGAAATTCCCCCTATGATTAATGCATGGAGTTTAGCTTGGGAAGCACTAAACGGAACTATGGATGAAACATACCCAGAAATAGATAATAAAACAGGGTTGTGGAAAGAACCACAACCCTACTCTTATGATCTTTATGAGGATGATGATCTTGATTATGAAGTAGATATGTCTACAATAGATGATCAATACGCACATCACTTTGCACCAATAGAAAAAGAAATGGCACATTATTTTAAGTATCATGAAAAAGAGATCCTAAAGGATATTGAGGAATACGTATCAGGAACTTATAAGGGTCATTACACAGGTAACTCACATGAGTATCGTAATGTGCAGACTCTTGATTTGATGGCTTCTAAAGATCTTGCATCAGGTTTCTGTCAGGCAAACATACTAAAATATGGAAGTAGGTATGGAAATAAAGACGGAAAGAATAAGAAAGACTTGATGAAAGTCATACATTATGCTATGCTATTAGCACACTTTGATGGACACTATGGCGAACCATCAATGCCCTCTGGGAACTTTGAACAAATGCCATGAAATTACGTCCGACAACAACTACAACTATGAACTTAAGTGATAACACACTCGGTATTCTAAAGAACTTTGCAGGTATCAATAATTCTATTCTTGTAAAGGAAGGCAATCAACTTCGTACTATCTCAGTAATGAAAAACATTCTTGCTGAAGCACAGATACCAGAAGATTTTCCTCGTCAGTTTGGAATCTATGATTTGAATCAGTTTCTAAATGGTTTGAGTTTACATACAGATCCTAACTTAGATTTTACTGAAGAGTCATATCTTACTATCAGTGAAGGTAGAAGAAAGGTTAAGTATTTCTTTGCTGATCCACAGGTTATTATTGCACCTCCAGAGAAAGAGATTACACTTCCAACTGAAGATGTTTGTTTCCAGTTAGAAAGTGTTACTTTAGAAAAACTACTCAAGGCAGCAGCAGTTTATCAGTTACCTGATCTATCTGCAGTAAGTGAGAATGGATCAATTAAACTTATTGTACATGATAAGAAGAATGATACATCTAACGAATTTGCTATCATAGTTGGAGAAACTGATTCAATATTTTCATTTAACTTTAAGATTGAAAATATTAAGATCATACCTGGTGCATATGATGTTGTCATATCATCTAAGTTATTGTCTAGGTTTGTAAACAATAATTTAAACCTAACTTACTACATAGCGTTAGAACCAGATTCAACATTTGAGTAATGTATCATAATAACTTCTTTACTGATGAACAATGGGAGTGTATAAGGGTATGTGTAGCGAATGCACCCATACCCTATGATATTACAAAGAAAAAAATTCCTGCTGAAATATTAGCAAAGATAGGACAACCTAAGAGAGTGAAGGAAGAGGGTATACCCATAGTAAAATACGATTTAACACCTTACGGAATATTTGACGATGAATAACATAGGATTAGAAGTGGTATTCTGGACAGTACTAGCACTTTATCTTTTAACAAAGTTGGGAGTATTTAAGAAGTGAAACTAACACAAGAAATTATTGATAAGATTCAAGAAGCGATGTTGCATACCAAAAAAGATGGTAGCATCAATTGGAAAGATGATGATGAAATAGTTGTACAATTAGCAGGAACATTTGCTGCTGATAGATTTATTGTTATTAAGAACAGGACAAAAGATCCAGTGATTTCTGCTGAACCACATCCTCACTTTGATTATGAGAAGAAGGTGTTTACTAAAGATGGTAGAGAAGAATATATGAAAGAAATGAAGGAGAATAAAAAATGAGTGAAGAAGAATTAGAGGAACAAATCATACAACAAATAGAAGTCCTTGTAGATGAATTAGGTGGAACTATGTGCCAGTCAACAAGGTGTAATAGTATGGGTAGACAGAGTAAAGTTATAGAAATAGAATACAGAGTAGAGACAAAAGAATAAATGAACATCTTTGTAACTGACCCATCACCAACTGTGTCTGCTCAAAGACTTCCCGACAAACATGTTGTGAAGATGCCTTTAGAGACATGTCAGATGTTATCAATCGTCTGTTCAGAAAAGTGGGGTCATGGTTATGGTAAATTACACAAGAAAGATGGATCAGCATACTTTACAGAGAAGGGTGCATTTCGTCATCACCCCTGCACGATATGGGCAAATGAGTCCACTATCAATGCGTGGTGGTTACTAGCACATGGTCTTGCTCTATGTAATGAGTATACACATCGTTATGGTAAAGAGCATAGTTGTGAAAAGACATTAGTTGAAGCAACTAAGATCATACCTTCTGCAGAGTATCCATACAAACCATCATCATTTGTGTTTGCAGGACCTGATCAATTTAAGTATGATAAAACTATTGATATTTTTACTGCATACAAAAGATACATTGCTTCCAAACCTTGGGCAGCAACTAACTATCTTCGTGACCCATCTAGGAAACCAGATTGGTTATCATGAAACATTTACTTTTTGACTTAATAGATTGTCCTCCAGATCTTTTAGATGATGAGGACTTTGTAAGACTAAGTGCATGGAACGCTGCTAAGGAATCTAAATCAGAACTTATAAACATCTCATGTCATAAGTTCAAACCACAGGGAGTTACTGCACTTGCAATGCTTGCTGAGAGTCATTTAAGTATTCATACTTGGCCAGAGAAAGGTGTTGCAAAGTGTGACATTTTTACTTGTGGTGATAAGTGTGATCCACATAAAGCAGTAGAATACTTAGGTAAGGCTTTTAAAGCAAACAAAATAGAAACTGATGCCTTTGATAGATTATTATGAAGGAATTTGATTATGAACTTGATTACAAGAACCTTGATTTTACAGTTGAGGAAAACCGCAAACTTTATCGCATTGGAAGGGGAGAACAAGGAGTGTTACTGGTTCGCCCTTATACTAACGATATATGCTCTCATTGGAGATTTGTAAATGAGTCTGTTGCTCGCAAATCTGCTGATAAGATTTATTCCATGTTCATTGACTATAAAGACAAACAAGACTTCATTGGAATGGACATGGCACGGAAATTTCTTGAGATGGGATTTACACGCTCCCGTAGGTATGCAAATCATCCTAGTGGAAAGAAGTATGCTAAAGATGGTTCAGTTAGACCCCAATCGCCAGATGCACTATACTCTGAAAAAGCGAGGTCTGCTAGAGTTTTTAAAGAAGTAAGAGATAAAGCAGCAAAAGATGAAAAGTATGTTATAATGAGAAAGGAGTGGAGATCCAATGAGTGATTTTATATGGGTTGAAAAATACAGACCCAAAACAATTGAAGAGTGTATTCTACCATCAAGCATTAAGAAAACTTTTACAGAGTTTCTTAATCGAGGTGAGATACCAAATATGTTATTATCTGGTCCTCCTGGGATTGGAAAGACTACAGTTGCAAAAGCATTATGTAACGAACTAGGAGTAGACTTTTATCTCATCAATGGATCTGATGAAGGTAGATTCTTAGACACTGTTAGAAATAATGCAAAGAACTTTGCATCAACAGTTTCATTATCATCAACTGCTAAACATAAAGTTATCATCATTGATGAAGCAGATAATACTGGTAATGATGTTCAACTATTGTTAAGAGCATTCATTGAGGAGTTTGCAAATAATTGTAGATTTATATTTACATGTAATTACAAAAATAAAATATTAGAACCATTACATTCAAGATGTGCAGTGGTTGATTTCTCTATCAATGGTAAAGAGAAAGAAGAAATAATGCTTTTATTTTTTAAAAGACTTAAAAGTATTTTAGATACAGAAGGTGTTCAAAATGAACCTAAAGTATTAGCAAAATTAATTAGTAAACATTTTCCAGATTGGAGAAGAGTTTTAAATGAATGTCAAAGATATTCTGTTAGTGGAAAGATAGATTCTGGCATCCTCGTTACATTCTCAGATGTTGCAGTAAATGATGTTGTCAAAAATCTTAAGGACAAAAATTTTCCAGAAGTAAGGAAGTGGGTTAATTCTAATTTAGATAATGATTCTAATGTCCTTTTGCGTCGTGTCTATGATGCTCTTACTGAATTCTTGGATGGTCCAAGTATTGCTGCTGCTGTTCTTATTGTTGCTAAGTATCAATATCAATCTGCTTTTGTTGCTGACCAAGAGATCAATCTTTTAGCAGCACTGACAGAGATTATGGTGGAGTGTGAGTTCAAATGATTAATGTTCTTGGAGAAGATCAATTAAAACCTCCTGTAAAAAGATGTGTATATTGTCATGAAGAAAAAACTTTAGACAAATTTCCAAAACACATATCACATAAAGATAATCTTGATACTAGGTGTAAGGAGTGTATAAGAAAGCAAAGTAAAATAAGAAATCAAATAAAGAAAACTGCTCCACCAAAACCAGATGTATGTGATTGTTGTGGTAAAGTTCCTTTGGGTTCAAATGGTAAGATAAAGTGGTGCTTAGATCATAATCATCAGACTAATACTTTTAGAGGTTGGTTATGTGAAAGATGTAACTTGGGAATTGGACAATTAGGGGACGATATAGATGGGGTTCAAAAAGCAGTTAAATACCTAAAGGAGTGCGAACAAATTTAACATCTTTTGCATTTTCTACATTTTTGTGCTATCATTAGTACATGATTTACTTTTACTATTACATGAAGGAGATTTATTTTAGTGGCATTATCAAAACAAGTTAAGGATTCACTAGAAGCAAGTCAAGAACATTTAAAAGATGCTCTGGCATTTGCAGCACGTACAGAGAAACCATATATAAGCAAACACATCGCAGATATGTTAGCAAAGATTGATGCTTTAGTTGACATAGAAACATTTTTAGAGGAACATCATTTATGATTTTTATAGCATGTCCACCAGTCTATACATTACCTGGTACTTGGAGTGACCCAGAAAAAATTGCTAAGTGCAATGAAACATTGATACCACATCTAACATTGAATCCTGATTATACATTTGGTATTTCAATCGCAGTTATAACTGTTCTACTTGCAGGGTATGGAATCTACAAAGGGTTCTTTGCAAATACAGGATTGAAAGATCCTTGGGATGATCACGATGACTAAAAAAGAAGAACCACGTAAGTATGCAGAAAGTCGGGAAGAAATCTTTCGAGAATTTCATCGAGTAATTGCACCAGTGGTTGTTCTTAAAGTTGATGGTAAAGATGAAGATGCTAGTGCCACAAAAGACTGCTGAATGGGCAGCAGATGAGTTTATAAATTATTTTTCCAACTTTCAAGATATTGAAGATTATCTAAGGTTTGTTAAGAAAGAAGTATTAACTTCTCGAACATCTTTAGTTTCTCTGTCTGATGAATTCTTTAATGAAGATATGCATCCAGAGGATATGGAATTCAATATAGTTCGTGTTGGTAAAGGTGGACTCGATCAAAAATATTATTCTAATTTACTCACAGCAGTTTCTTCTCATAACAATGAGCAGAATATTCCTGGTCGAGAATTGAAGTGGATGGTATTTGAGAAGAGCACTAATAAGGTTGTTGGATTTGTTAGATTTGGATCTCCTACTATCAATTCAAAACCTAGAAATATTTGGTTAGGTAAACAACCAGATCTTTCTTTATTCAATCGTCATGCAGCGATGGGATTTGTCATTGTTCCATCACAACCATTTGGATATAATTATCTTGGAGGTAAGTTACTTGCTCTGATGTGTATATCACACTATGCAAGAGAACAGTTGAATGAAAACTTTGAGAAAGATATCGGATTGTTTGAAACTACGTCTCTGTACGGGTCTGCAACGTCTGCTTCACAGTATGATGGACTCAAACCCTTTATGAGATATAAAGGACTCACAGAGAGCAAATTCATACCTCTGATGCATGATAAGCAGTTTCATAAGTTACATGATCATTTTACTATGCTTAATGATAACACACCTCTAACTGATAACAAAGCATCTTCAAAGAAGATGAAAAGACAGACTAAGATGATATCTATCATTCGTAATAATCTTGCAGATCAAACTAAGTTGACTAGATTTAATGAAGTCATCAAAGATGCATTTTCGATTACACAGCAGAAAAGATTTTATATTTCTGATTATGGTTTCTCAAATGTAAGAGAAGTAATATTAGGAGAACAAGACAAATTGACACCTGGACAAAACTATGCTAAATTTGAACTCGACAATATCATTTCATGGTGGAGGAAGAAAGCAACAAAGAGGTACGAAAAACTAAAGAGAGAGAACAGATTTAGAAAAGAGGTTGAACTATGGACAGAACAGGACGACATACAAATCATAAGATAACTACTTTTGAAATTGTATTCATACCGATTATATTTTTTGAAGAGTTTGTCAAACGAACATTAGTTGGGTTATTTAAACTCCTTGTTAAATTTGAAAATTGGAACTTTAATCGCAGATTACCAAAATGACTGAATTGAAAGATTGGTTGAACTCAATCAACCAAAACAAAAAGAATATCTATGAAGAAGACCCTACAGCAAAGTATCCTTCATACATTGTGAACAGGTGTATGTCTGGTCATTTAGATACGATTATGTTTGCAAATGAGATGAATCTTAGGCCACAACTGGATAGTGATATGCAGTATTCGTTTTATCTAAATAGTGTGAGGAAGCGAAAGAGGTTCTCTCCTTGGCTCCGCAAAGATGAGATTAAAGATCTTGATTCTGTGAAACGTTATTATGGTTATAGTAATGAAAAAGCAAAGCAAGCTCTACGAATCCTAACCAAAGAACAACTTAATTTTATAAAATCGAAATTTGAAACTGGAGGAGCAAAATGATTACCGAGCCTGAGGTCAATTGGTCTGCTGATCAGATGATTGAAGTCAGTCTGAATGAACCAGATGACTTTTTAAAAGTAAGAGAGACTCTCACAAGAATTGGGGTAGCATCCCGAAAAGAGAAAAAGATATATCAATCCTGTCACATCCTTCATAAACAAGGTAGATACTACATCGTGCATTTTAAAGAACTATTTGCATTAGATGGTAAACGTGCTAATCTAACTCAGAATGACGTTCAACGTCGTAATCGTATCATTCAACTCTTATGCGATTGGGGATTAGTAACTGTCATTAATGTCGAAAAGATAACTGACATTGCACCTTTAAATCAAATCAAAGTTCTTGCATACAAAGAGAAGGGTGATTGGGTATTAGAAACTAAGTACAACATTGGTAAAAAGAAAAAAGTAGAAGAACCTGCATAAAGTGAAAAAATTTATTTTTGATATTGACGGAACTCTGACTCCTAGTCGGAAACAGATTGATCCAAGTTTTGAAGCATTCATGATTAAGTTCTGTTGTAAACATGATGTTTACTTAGTCACAGGAAGTAATCGAGAAAAAACCATCGATCAGATTGGATTGGATGTTTATTATCGAGCAAAGAGAGTTTATAATTGTGCTGGTAATGATGTCTATGAAAAAGATAAAAATGTATATCGTAACCCTTGGAAGTTACCTGATGATGCAAAAGAATTTTTATTGAAAGAACTAAAGAAAAGTTTGTTTTCAGTTAGAACAGGAACACATATTGAGGATAGACCTGGTTGTGTTAATTTCAGTATCTTAGGTAGAGGAGCAAACTGGACAGAGAGAGAAGTATATAAAGAATGGGATAGAGATAATCACGAAAGAATTGAGATAGCAAAAAGATTCAATAAGGAATTTCCAGAATTGTATGCTTTTGTTGGTGGTGAAACTGGTGTTGATATATCATTGAAGGGATGTGATAAAGGACAAATACTTAGAGATTTTGATCCAAAAGATGAGATTCATTTCTTTGGAGATCGCATGGATGAGAATGGTAATGACTATCCATTAGCGGAAGCACTAAAAGAAATGGACGGTTCTACGCACTATGTTACAGGTTGGGAGGACACCCGAACCAGATTAGTAGAGTTCTCCGCATCTGGTGAATTCTTTAAATGATATAATTAGTAGTGGATGCCGAAAGGGTCTACAATTCACACTCGCTTATTAAGGAGAACTATGACTAACATTCAAAGATACACTGCTGCTGATCTTCCAGAACTCATGGAGAAGATCCATAAGAACAGCATAGGATGGGATGATTATTTTGAAAGTTTTTGGAATACAAACACAAATGCTAATTATCCACCATACAATATCGTTCATGTAAACAATGTTGAATCCAGATTAGAGATTGCACTCGCAGGATTCAAAAAGAAAGAAGTTAAAGTTTACACAGAATATGGTAAGATATTCGTAGAAGGAACTAAAGAAAAGAAAGATGAAGAAACATACTTCCACAGAGGTCTTGCATCAAGATCATTTAAAAGAGAATGGTCTCTTTCTGATGATATAGAAATAAAAGATGTTACTTTTGCAGACGGACTTCTTACAATTACATTAGGTAAGATTGTTCCAGAACATCATGCAAGAAAAGAATATCTTTAATGGTTAAAGGATACGACTTATTTGGAGATCATGGAAGAAACTTGCCCACTCCCCACGGTAGTGGTGCAAGACCCATGTATGGTGACATGGGTAAATCATGTAGACCAGATCCAAATCGTAAAAGAGAATATCCTCATCTATATGCTGTATTTTGTCTTGATTCACATAATACCAGTTACTTTTATATAAGAGAAGATGGCACGTATTACTGGTTACATTGTCGTAAAGGAAAGGATGATGCTGAAGTAGATGCAGACAACATACAAATAGATATGTTTGGGAAACCTGATTTATCTAAAGAGTTTATAATGAAAGCAATTCTATAGGGATCTTGACGATCCCTTTTTTTAATGGTATAATGTATCTAAGTATTACACAAAAAATATGAGTATACAACTGGTTTTATTAAAATCAGGAGAAGAAGTTATTGCTGATGTCAAAGAATTACGTGATGACAGCGATGACTTACTTTCTTATGTTTTTAAGAATCCTTATACAATTAAAATTAAAACAGCACAGGTTTTGATGGAAGGAAAAGGATCTCCAAAACATGAAGCAGTATATTACAGGTGGATGTCTTTATCTAAAGATACTGATATAATAGTAAATAAAGATTGGATCGTATGCATTACAGATCCGATAGATACAATTAAAACATCTTATGAGGAAAGATTAAATGGAAGACGATCTAGGAATGATTCAGACGAATCTAGCGACAGACGAGATGGTGGAACCAGCGGATCAGGAAGTGGAGGAGCAACCGAATCCAATTCAAGTACTACTCTTAACGAATCAAACAATTCTGATATCGGAGATTGATGAAGTCTTAGCGGACATCGGACAACCAGATTGTAAGTTAATTAATCCATGCACTCTATTTGGTGGAAAGGTAGAGAGGTGGATGGCAGACGTTACACCAAACAATGAAATGTTTATGAGTTCAGATAAGATACTAACACTAGTCGATCCAACAGAACACATACTTGAAGAATATTTAAAACTTGTAAGATGAGGTTTTATACTAATGTCCATCAAAGATTTAATGAGATCCTTGTGCGTGGATATGAAAATGGAAAACACTTTACTTCAAGGGAACAGTTTAATCCAACACTCTATGTTCCTTCAAAGAAAAAATCAAAGTATAAAACTTTAGATGGTAAAAGTGTAGAACCTGTAAAACCAGGTAATATAGCAGAGTGTAAAGAATTTATTGAGAAGTATTCTGGTGTCGAAGGATTTGAGATATATGGAAATGACAGATATATTTGTCAGTATATTTCTGAGAGATATCCCGAAGAAGAAATTAAGTTTGATATTACTAAAATTAAATTAGTTACGATTGATATTGAGGTTGCCTCTGAAAATGGTTTCCCAAATGTATTTGAATGTGCTGAAGAATTATTAGCAATTACTCTACAGGATTACAGTACAAAGAAAATTATTTGTTTTGCATCAAGACCATTTAATAATACTCGTAAAGATGTAACATATATCAAGTGTGATAGTGAGTTTGATTTGATCAGTAGATTCTTAGATTACTGGCAAGTTGAAACACCAGAAGTTATTACTGGTTGGAACTGTGAACTTTATGATATACCTTACATTGTTGGTCGTATCGAAAGATTGATGGGAGAGAAAGTTGTTCGTAAACTATCTCCTTGGGGATATGTGAGAAAGAAAGATTTAGTATTACATGGACGTAAGCAAATATCTTGTGAGATGGCAGGTATATCAATTATTGATTATCTTGACTTGTATCGTAAGTTTACATACAAAGCACAAGAATCATATCGATTAGATCATATCGCAAATGTAGAATTAGGACAGAAGAAATTAGATCACTCTGAGTTTGAAACATTCAAAGATTTTTACACAAAGAACTGGCAGAAGTTTATTGAATATAATATCAAAGACGTTGAACTTGTAGATCAACTCGAAGATAAAATGAGATTGATTGAATTGTGTTTGACGATGGCATATGATGCGAAAGTAAATTATACAGATGTATTCTTTCAAGTTCGTACTTGGGATTCTATCATCTATAACTATTTGAAACGGAAGAATATTGTCATTCCTCCAAAAGTAAAAACAGACAAAGATTCACAATACGCAGGTGCTTATGTTAAGGAACCGATTCCTGGAAAGTATGATTGGGTGGTGTCTTTTGACCTCAACTCTCTGTACCCTCATCTTATTATGCAATATAATATTTCCCCAGAGACCCTCTGTGAATCAAGACATCCGACTGTTACCGTTGATCGACTCCTCTCGGAACAGGAGGTAATTGAAGGAGAGTATGCTGTGTGTGCAAATGGTGCACAGTATCGTAAAGATGTTCGTGGGTTCTTACCAGAACTCATGGAGAAGATGTACAACGAAAGAGTCATCTTCAAGAAAAAAATGTTAACTGCTAAACAAGAGTATGAAAAGAAAAAGACAAAAAAGTTGGAGAAAGAAATTTCAAGATGTAACAACATCCAAATGGCGAAAAAGATCTCTCTTAATTCTGCTTATGGTGCTATCGGCAATCAGTACTTCAGGTATTTTAAATTAGCAAATGCAGAAGCGATTACTCTATCTGGACAAGTATCGATTCGTTGGATAGAGAATCGAATGAATAAAAGACTGAACAAAATTCTTAAAACAGAGGAGGTTGATTATGTTATTGCTTCAGATACTGATTCCATTTATCTTAATTTGGGTCCTTTTGTTGACGCTGTATACGAAGGCAGAGAGAAAACTACTGAAAGCGTTGTTGCGTTCCTTGATAAGGTCTGTGAGGTGGAATTTGAAAAATATATTTCGAGTTCTTATCAAGCGTTGGCCAACTATGTAAATGCCTATGATCAGAAGATGTTCATGAAGAGAGAGAACATCGCAGATCGTGGTATATGGACAGCAAAGAAAAGATATATTTTAAATGTATGGGATAGTGAAGGAGTTAGATATGGGGATGCCCAGTTAAAAATCATGGGCATTGAAGCAGTTAAATCATCAACCCCTGCACCTTGTAGACAAATGATTAAAGATGGACTCAAAGTGATGATGAGTGGCACTGAGGATGAGATGATCGACTACATTGATAAGTGTAGAACAGAGTTTAAATCTTTAGAACCAGAAGAGATATCATTTCCAAGAACTGCTTCAAACGTTACAAAGTATAAAGGAACCCATAACATATATGAGAAGGGAACTCCCATGCATGTTCGTGGTGCATTACTTTATAATCATTACGTGAAACAAAAAGGATTAGATAAAAAATACGCATACATACAAAATGGAGAGAAGATCAAATTCTGTTATCTCAAAGATCCTAATCCGATCAGAGAAAATGTAATATCTTTTATCCAAGACTTCCCAAAGGAGTTGAATTTGGCAAAGTATATTGATTATGAAACACAATTCAATAAGGCATTTTTAGAACCAGTCAAAGCAGTTTTGAATGCAATTGATTGGGAGGTTGAAAGAAGAGTTAGTTTAGAAAGTTTCTTCACATGACTTACACAGTACTGTATTCCAATTATTCTTCCACTCTTTTATGCAGTCCGATTGCTAAACGAAAAGAGTTTAAACATAAAGAAATTGCAAAGTGGTTTGCAAAAAGGATGAAAATGTGCTATGATTGGGTTGAATGTGTAGAATCTAAAAACTTAGAGGTTACTTAATGGATTTTTTGAAAGAGATTGTAAAAGAAATTGGCGATGATTATACGCAGATTGCGTCAGAGATTAATGAAAATGAAAGATTCATTGATACGGGATCCTTCATATTTAATGGACTCATTAGTGGGTCTATTTTTGGCGGGGTTAGCAGCAATCGTATTACTGCCATTGCTGGTGAGTCG
>ENA-OSEY01002222-OSEY01002222.1-marine-metagenome-genome-assembly--contig:-NODE-2222-length-12704-cov-3.772234_pt1 | contig 12704 bp, 12 predicted proteins | sample MGYA00248465_ERZ534230 | MGnify/ENA primary metagenome ERZ534230 (study PRJEB26409, sample SAMN06344110) | marine metagenome | isolation source: Sea water from surface | place: Atlantic Ocean:Southern... | reverse complement strand
ATCTCATCACCAACTCCACTATCGGTAATAGGTGTGGCAGTAATTCCAGTTTTTATATCGTTTCTGTACTCATTTGGTATTTGAGATGGAAACAGTGCTGAACCGCCAGTATAGAAACTCATTGTTATTTTCTCCAGTTAAATGCTCTGTTCTTAGGGTATGATCTACCTGATTGGTTAATAAATCTTTCTGTAGGGAGTAAAGCAATACTACCCCAATCTTCATCATCAGGAACTTTATATAGGCTACCTATTCCAGAAAACAGGTATTTGTGTATGCTATTTTTGGGTACTACAGACCCGCCACCGCTATTTAGTAAGCTTTCTGCAACTGCATCACGATAATCTGGATTAATGTAGTGTAAATTACATCCTAAGAATCCATCACCATCAAATCTTAATGCCACTGCTAATGGTTGGATATCCCAGAATGGATATTTTTCTGGATATTTTACTTTATAATCAAAGAAAAATAGAGATCCCAGAGTAATACCACCAGTGTCTATCGTATCTGCATCCATATCTTGCACTTCGGCAAGAGCATTTGTCAACGCATTGGCATACCATGCACTAGTTCTTCTACCAGTGCCAGCCTGTTCTCTAATATCTTCTGCGATCATGTGAAATACCTAAATCGTCTTCGGTCATGATCTTAAATTCATACTTTCTATCAGCACAGTATTGTTCTGCTGCTTCCCACTTCGCTTGATTAATAACCCATGTCTGTACATCATGAGCCCATGCCTTAGTTCTTCTCTTTGGATTCTTAGGTGGGGCTTTACATTGTTTCTTTGGTTTGACTTCAATCACTACAGACCTTTTCTTACCGTTTGCATCTTGATATTTGATAAAGAAATCGGGAAAATATCTGTGTACTTTTCTATCTAAAGGATTTTTATATGGTATGAAAAATTCTTCTGATTGCCATTGACTTATATTTTCTGTTAAATCACAATACTCCATGAACTTTTTCTCCCAAAGAGAACGATAAATGATCTGAGTGGGATCGCCTTTATACTTTTTTATATGTTTTGGTTTAAATTTACCCTTATAAGCCATATACATAGTATGGTAAGTCATAACTTTATTTAGATGGCAATAGATAGACAGACGAATAAGAATTATTTTCAGAAGATAAGACCATTTAATGCAGGCACAACGCCTGATGGTATTGAGAAAGGTCAATTTGATCTTGCATTTCAAGAAGATTTCCAAACTGCACTAGGGGCGCCATCTCTTTCTAGCTTTTATATTGTTAATTTAGATTTAGCAATGGGAACTAGTAATTCAGACGGTGCTGAAGAGAGTTTAGAAAATTGGTTGACATCATGTGGAGTATTTAATACTCCATACGCTATGCGTAGATATTCTTTGTTAGCAACAGAAGCAATATTGCCTGGAACAGCGATGTCTGTTTTAGAGGAAAAAGGAAGTAGACAAGGTATAACTGAAAGATTTGCTACACAGAGGGCATATAATGATATTGCTATAACTTACTATATTCCATCGGATTATGCTTCTTTGAGATTATTCCAAGAGTGGATTAATTTCATGAACCCATTATACTACAAAGCTGGTTTTACTGGATCAGGTGCTAACGATGTAAGACTTACTAGTGGATATCCATCTGGATACCCACATGCAACCGATTCAAATTCTTTCCATAGATTCAGATATCCAAATGAATACAAGAAAAGTTTAACCATTACTAAATTTGAAAGGAATGTGGGTGCAATCCAATCTCAATTAAACACTTATACTACTACCTCACAAGAAGATAAGGGTAATGACCATCCATTCGTACGAGTGATGAGTGATGAAGAACGATTCCAAAAGAATAAGAAGTATGGTGCGTTCGACCCAGAAGCGATAAGTTATAAATTTATAAATGCTTTTCCTACATCTATACAGGATGTAGCGTTAACTTATCAGAACTCAACAGTTTTACAAGTAACAGTAGAATTTGCTTATGACAGATATATCATAGTAACTAACCAATCAGAAGTTGGTAATAGCCAAACAGATCGCAGTGATCCAGCAAATGCTGAGGCTGGTAGGCAAGGTGAAGTACTTAGTGATGGTAATAATAAGTTGAATGTTAAAGTTGCAAATACTGCTCCAGCTGGCCAAGAAAATGGTCCTATGGCGAGTGATATGAAACTCAAAGAAAATATTATTAAGGTAGGTAACTCACCATCTGGTATCAATGTTTATGAATGGAATTACATTGGTAAATCACAGAGATATCGTGGAGTGTTGGCACAAGAACTTCTTGAGTCACATCCAGAAGCAGTTACTATGTGTCCAAATGGATTCTTAGGAGTCTATTATGGTAAGATAGATGTTAAAATGGAGGCCGTAAAACCCCTCTAAATAATAAAGAATAATTACTTATTATGCCTTTACCCAAGATTACAACCTCTGAGCATGAATTGGTATTACCTTCAAACGGAAAGACTGTAAAGTACAGACCGTTCTTGGTAAAAGAAGAAAAGATACTCATACTTGCTTTAGAAAGTGGAAACCAAAAAGAGATCACTAACGCAGTTAAACAGGTCATAAAAGCCTGTGTAATTACGAGAGGGATCAAGGTAGAACAACTCCCTGCCTTTGATATTGAATATTTGTTTTTGAATATTCGAGGAAAGTCTGTTGGTGAATCAATAGATCTAATTGTCACATGTGGAGATGATGGAAAGACTGAGGTTTCAGTCAATGTTCCTATCAATGACATAGAAGTCATTACATCAGAGGAACATACTACAGATATTGAAATTGGTGATGGATACACTGTAAAGATGAAGTACCCTTCTCTTACTCAGTTTATTGAAAATAATTTTACAGATGATAAGGACGCTGTTGACCAGTCATTTGATATCATAGCATCATGTATTGACATGGTATATAATGAGAAAGATATGTTCGCAGCAGCTGAGTGTACTAAAAAAGAACTAAGAGAATGGGTCGAATCATTGACATCAGCACAGTTTGCAAAGATTGAAAAGTTCTTTGAAACTATGCCCAAACTACAACATACTTTAACGGTAGTCAATCCTAACACCAAGAAAGAAAACACTGTAATACTAGAGGGGCTAACGGATTTTTTCGCCTAGGTATGTCTCATATGAATCTTGAGACATACTTCCGAATCAATTTTGCTCTCATGCAGTTCCATAAATATTCTCTAACAGAAATTGAGAATATGCCGCCTTGGGAAAGGGATATCTATGTTGGATTACTTAGATTACACATTGAAGAAGAAAATCTAAAACAAAAAGCTAGAGAAGCACAAATCAAAAATGGCTAAATTTGGATCTATCTTAAAAAATGTTGGGAAGGCAACGAAGAAGATTAATCCTGGCAAATTTTTAAAGGGAAAAAAAGAAGGTCTAATAAAAGGTGTCAAGGGTGGAGTAAAAGGTCTACAGAGTAAGGTAAAGGGAAAGAACTCTCTTTTAAATGTTAAAAGTCTAGAACCTATAAGACCAGATCTAAAACAAGGTGGCATAAGAAAGGTAGGTAAACTTGTAACAAACAAAGTTCAGTCTCTTGTTCCTAAAATTGCTAAGTCTGTAACATCAAAGGTAAATCAATTTGATCCTAACGCTCTTCTAGGAAAGATATTTGATGGTGGATTGAATTCATTAAGAAGTTTCGCATCTGGTTTAGGAGGATTGAAGAACTCTCTACAGAGGAACTTAGAGTTTTTAAAAGAAGCTAAGGGTATAATTGTTGATCTTATCACTAAGATGGCCAAGGCCAAACCGAGAGGTGGTGGTGGTGGATTCTTCAAAGGTTTGATAAAGAATATTGCAAAGGTAGGATTACTGGCAATGGCGTTCAAGGCAGCGCCAGCGGCGATGGGTGTTGCTGCAGTCGGTGGTAAAATGGCTTTAGGTGCTGGTGCTCTCGTTGCTGGTGGTATGCTTGCAGGGAAAGCCTTTGGAGCAATAAAGAAAAGACTTCAAAAGAAAAAAGGTGCAGATAAGATAGACGGAGATAAATTCAATGAGATCATAGACAGGTTCCAAACTGAACTTAATCTGATAGAGAAGAGGAAACGTAGGCGAAAAGATGACAAACCAGAAAAGGATGAACAAGAAGAAGTAAAGAAAGATGAAACAGATTCAACTACTGATACAACTGAATCTAAGGTAGAACCACAAGAGGAGGTTATGGGTGGGTCTCCCAACGCCATATTGAAGATAGAAGAGGGTGGTAAGATGATTATCACTCCAACTCAGGGGGGAGAAGAGAAACCTGATGACAAGGGAGGAAAAGAATCAACAACAAAACCAGCTGAAGAAAAAGAAAAACCACAGGGACTAAAGAGAGTCGCTGCTGGGTTCATGGACTTTGCTACAGGAAATATGTTTGATTTTGATTCTCGTGGGACAAGTGTAGATGGTCTCAAGAGATTTCTTAAGGGAGATAAGGGAGAGACTGGTGATAAAGGAAACAGGGGTGCCTTAGGATCTAAAGGAGACTCACCAAGACCAAGAAGTTCAGCATTTAAAAAAAAGAAAGAAGAGATCAAAAATTATAAAAAGTTTGGTGGAACTGGTAATGAAATTACAATAGGAAACATAACTTATGTACCTGGCGATAAGGGATATGAGGATGCCTTCAATGAAGTTACTGGTGCAACTAAGGATTTCATTAAACCCACTGAGGCAAAACCAGCACCATCTGAGGCTGATGCTAAACTAGAAATATCTAAGGATATTGCTCAACCAGCCATACAACCCTCTGGAGGTGGTACTGGCGGTGGCACAATACTTCCTGTTCCCATACCAGCACAGGATAAGAAAAGAGCAGCTGGATCAACACCTATACAGAGAACACAAAACGCTACAAAGAATGTAGTTCCTATTCTTCCAGCTATTGATATGAGTAACATTCATATTCAATATTCTAGATCCGTGTTTAATATAATAGATGCAATGTAATGAGTAAAGCAGCAATCGCCACAGTAAAAAAGAAAGCTCAGGGTGCTGTAGATAAGGCAGAGAGTGTCATATCAAGGTTTTCTCGTTTCATGGGAACTACCAGTACGAGTATAACTGGTGATATTCCAGGCAGATCCACTTTAAAGAAAGCAAGAAAGTTTGCAAAGAATTTCAATTCTGGTAAGAGTGGAGGATTCAGTAAAGCTTTATTGGGTAGTGCTTTGCTTCTTCCTGTAGTTTTAGGAGGTTCGTTGAGTAAAGCTAAAGCTGCATCAACAACGGATGTTCTCAATCAACAGTATGGTGGCAATGAACGTGCCATGAGAGAAGATCTAAAAGCAGAAAAAGAAAAGGTAGATGAGGGATTAAAAAATGTCAACGAAAGTGCAGATGATAATAAGAAGGCAACATCAAAACAAGAATCTGAGATAGGTTCAAAGAAAAAAGAAGAACCGCAACAACTAAAATCAAAAGAGGGTGAAGAGGGTGAAGTAAGTGAGGGTGAGGAAAAACCTGATCCTAGAAAATTTATTGGTAGAAAGAAAAGGGGATTGGATGTTGATGCCTTTGAGGAGGCTATTGATAAGTTTATCTTTTTATCTAAACAAGGTAAGTTGTTTGGGGGAGGACCTAGTATAGTAGAAAGAATATGGAACTTTATAACAGACACTACTGATAAAGTTATAGAAAAAACAAAAGAGATTGCATCTGCTATTAATAATTCTGATGCAGTAAATGCCGTTAGGGATTTTGTTGGCGCTGAGAAGGATGATGGATACTTGGGACCTAAATGGATGGGTATAAAAAATCCATTCGCAAATAAGAAAGATGAGGAGATTACAAAAGAACTTACTGGTAAAGAGGTTGATGAAGAAGGTAAAACAGTTCCAGTTCATTTAACTAAAGCTACACCAACTGAAACAATGATGGGTGATAAGGTAGAACCTAAATCAGAAATGACTTATGATCTACCTCCAGAAGTTGCAGGGGATGAAAAGTTCATGTCAGGTATAGCTGATTTGTCTGAGAAGTACAATATTCCACAGAATGATATCCTCGCTATGATGGACTTTGAAACTGGTGGTACATTTGATCCAGCACAGAAGAACATAGGTCCTGATGGTACGCCAGAAACAGGATCGGGGGCTACTGGTTTGATACAGTTCACGCCTAAGACTGCTGAGGGATTGGGAACTAGCACAGACGACTTATCTAAAATGTCTAGATCAGAACAGTTAGAATATGTTGATAAACATTTTGAAACTAATTTGAAAGGTCGTTTAGGTGATGAGGGTGGAGATATATCTGATCTATACATGAGTGTATTATTTCCTGTTGCCGTGGGTAAACCAGATGACTTTGTTCTCTTTGGTAAGGGTGCAATTAATGAGAAGTTTGAAGGAAGATACGAAGCAAATAGAGGTCTAGATGCTAATAATGATGGTAGTATAACTAAGATAGAAGCTGCTGCGAAAGTTATTAAGCAAAGAGACAAAAATGTGAAGAGTGGTGCGTCATCTGTTGAAACTTCTGCTATTCCAGAAAAAGATGTAATACCTCAACAATATATGGGTTATGATTCTCCAATGGGAGGAGGAGAATCAGAGTCGATTGTGATGATACCTCCTAATGTTGAAAAACCACAAATGCAAACAACACAAGCATTTAAACCCAATGGTTCTGGTGATATGGATATCATATTCTTACCAGCAGATACAAATGGTATGATCTCTCAGTTAACAATTCAAAGTTTAGGTGCTAGTTAATGTCATCAATTTTAAAAACACAATTTAAAAAAGTCATAATCACGCCTGAGCAAGAGATTGTTTTCAAAAAGGGTGGATCAGATGATGGATCTAAGAATACTGCTGATGCACTTGATATTACACCAGCAGTTGTAGCATTTGATTATTATGAGGATCTGTTATCGCCATCCATAACAGTTAATTTAAAAATATCTAACACTTCTGGTTTATACAGTTTAGTTCCCATCAGAGGTTATGAAAGAATTGATCTTGTAATAGGAACTGCTTATGGTGATATAACTTTTGGAGATGAGGATAAAAATCCTCTATATGTTATTGGAATTGAAGGCCTAACACAGACAGAGGGACAGGAGATATTTACTTTAAAGTGTTCTACTTTAGAAAATTTAAAGAATGAAACTTCTCGATGTCAAGTTAGATATCCAAGAGTTCCTATCAGCACACATGTACAGACTATCTTAGAGGAAGTCCTTCAAGTAGATCCTGATAGAATAGTAGAGGTTGAGGACACAGTAACTTCATATGGATTCATAGGAAATAATAGAAAACCTTTTCACACTCTTACATGGTTATGCCCTAAGGCGATTCCTAGCACATCTGGAGTCAAGGGAACTGCTGGAAGTGAAGCAAAGGGAACTGCTGGATATGTATTTTATGAGGATTACAAAGGGTTTCACTTTAGATCTGTTGATAGATTAGTTGATGCAACACAGATAGAATATCCAACAGATAGCGATGAATTAAAATCATTAGGCGTAGACACATACACATACTCAAGTACTATCAGTAGAAATGGAAGTGAGAATGAAAAACAAATAATTTCACATTACACAGACAAAACTACAAATCTACAGAAAAATTTAAGAGTTGGAATGTATGGAAACTTGACATACTTCTATAATCCGTTAACATGGAAAGCAGATGCGTATTTGTTCAATCTAAAAGACGAAATTGGTGAAAACATAAAGACTGCTGGCGACAATGTTCCCATACCACAAGGGGATATTTCTAAATTCGCTTCAAGAGTTTTGGTAAGAATAGGAGACACAGGAATGTGGGATCCAGAATTAACAAAAGTTGATGATGAAGTTGTGGATTCGGGGAGAGACAGCACCGATATGGCAAAATCTTTCTCTAGATATTCATTGCTCTTCCAACAGTCACTAAATATAGTTATACCATGCAATATCAGCCTAAGGGTTGGTAGAGTTATAAAGATAGTCTTCCCCTCTGTAGGACCTGAGGAATCAGGTGGAAGAGGTAGTAAGGAAGCTGACACAGAACTCAGTGGATTTTATCTCATTAGAGCTTTAAGACACCACTTTGAGTTAAATGAAGGGACAAATACAACATCCCTAAATCTCATACGAGATTCATATGGAATACAATAGGAGAAACTATGGAATCAATAGAAAAACACATCGAAAAAGATAGGAAAATCGCAGAAGATCCTCTATCAAGCCCTGCAGCACGCAGACATGCTAAAGTAGAACTAGAGGAATTGGAAACATACGCAGAACATCATAAAGAAGAGATCGCAGCGGGAGATCACCATGACCCTAATGCACTGGAACTTTTCTGTGATATGCACCCAGACGAACCAGAGTGCTTGGTGTATGACGACTAATGCTGGACAGTGCCCTATTAAAGACCAACTTTGTTGGACGAGATGGATTCGTATGGTGGATTGGCAAAGTCGCCGATTCAGATGTTTGGCGTAACGAAGCCACCGATACGGATGCTGGATGGGCATACAGATGTAAAGTTAGAATAATAGGATACCACCCCTTTGACGAGGAGGTGCTTCCTGAGAGCGATTTGCCTTGGGCTCATGTTCTGGTGGATGCGACTTCTGGATCTGGACAGGGTTGCTATGGCGAGAGTTCAAGAATGGTTGGAGGAGAAACTGTTTTTGGTTTCTTTATGGATGGTGAGGAAGCTCAAAACCCAGTTGTATTTGGTGCATTAGCAAGACAAAACAATAAATCTGGATATGGTCCTACTAATTCAGATGTTGAAAGTATTTCTGCTACAGAGGCAAATGCTTTTGGGGTTGTTAGTGGTAGAAAAATAGGTGGGCCAACAACAATGCCTGCAAGTAAGAATCAAGAAATTGGAAATAAATCTAGTGATGAGAGTCAAACAAAATTAAATGCTGAAAATAAAGTTGGTGAGGAAACAAACGGCGAGAAAAAGGGCGAACTAGAGGGTGGTGGAGAAGGATTAAGTAAAGAAAGAAAAATTGATCAGACTTTCAGTAATGTACAAACAGGCCCACATAAACTCAACAATGGTTGTAAAGATGATGCTTTAGGAGATATAGCACATGAGATAGGTAGTTTTCTAACCACAGTCAACTCTTTGACTGAGTGGGCTGGAGAATGGATTGATGTAGCAGAGAATACAATAAAGGATATTAGGAAATTAACTAATAAGGTAGCTAGGTTGATAAGTGCTGCAATGAAGAAGATCATGAACCTTATTAGAGAAAAGGTCATGAATTTTATATCAAAACAATTCAGAGATCTACAAGCACTAATCATTCCAGAACCACAAAAGCCATTCATCTCCAAGGCTGTACAAAAGATTCTGGACATAATTTTCTGTTTGTTTGATACTGGTTTCAACGATCTGTTCGACCTGATAAAAGATATGTTGATCGATATGATTGGTAAAGCGATAAATCCAACAGTTTGTGCTATTGAACAGGCAGTGGCAAACCTTTTGGCAAGTGTATATGATACAATTAATAACTTGCTCGCACCAATACTATCAGGATTAGATTGGTTACTTGGGTCATTAGGCAAGATCGCTGGTTTGTTTGGTAAAATAAGCAGTTATGTTGATATGTTATTATCATTCCTATCATGCACTGGATTAACATGTAAGGAGTATGATGATTGGACACAATCTGGAGGAAAATCTAAACTACCATCCCCTGACATGGAAAGTGTACTAGACAATGTAGAAATATTCCAGAAATTAGATCAGTTTGCTGATACATCTGGTTTCTCAGGTGACAATGAATCTGGTTCGGGAGTTTACGATGCAAGAGCAAGATTCTCTCTTCTTAGTATGATGGGTGGAGGAGCTGTAGAGTTCTTTGATTGTAATAATAAAACTAATAATCCTCAGAATCAAGATGATTTGGCCATGGCGGTTCCGCCAGGATTCACTTGGAGTGAGTGTATTCCTCCGAAAGTAGAAGTTCTTGGTAATGGAACAAAGACCGCAGTTTTAATTCCTATCGTTTCCTCAGTAGACGGAAGTATATTAACACTAGAGATCATAGAACCAGGCAGAAATTATACTGATGTACCAACAATCTCGATTATTGATAAGACTAGACATGGTGGCGGAGCAAGAGCGAAAGCGATCATAGATGATGAAGGTAAAGTTGTAGATGTGTATATGATATCGCCTGGATTTGGATATTGCACATCAACGAATGTAATTCCTCCAAAATACCCTGTTACAGAGGATACTGATGAAGAAAATCCATTTATAACATTCACAACTCCAGCTGATGATGCGGTTGGTGTAGAAACATCTGTATCTCTTTCGGTTACTTTTAATGAACCAATCGTCAAAGGAAAGGGAGAGGTAGTCATAACAGAAGCACTAACCAATGTTGTTCATGAAAGGATTAATATAAAGAGTAATAGAATAGAATTTTTATCAGATAGAATCATTAGAATAGACCCTAAGAACGATCTAAGAGGCGGTACTGATTATTTTATTACAATGTCGGAAGGATCATTCTTAGACATGGCAGATAACCAGTTCGCTGGTATAGGAAGAACAGATACTTATAACTTTACCACTAAAGGAGTTTCTGGAATAGGAAGTGAAGCAGTTGGTATTGTTACCACTTTAATTCCATACAGGCCTGGGATTGGATATACGTCAGGAGACAATGGACAAGTTGGTGCATGTACATTCGATTTAGTTTTAACTCCAGCTGGATCTATCGCTGGAATCAATAATATAAATTGCCAAGATAAACATAAAGTCGTACCAGAAGTCACAATAAATACCAGATCTGGAATAGGAGCAGAGTTACTTCCTGTTATATCCTATAGCCCTGACTTTGTTTCTGATAGTGGAACTGCTCCAAATGTTGATGGTGGATTCGGTGGCGGTAGGACAGGAATACCCACACCAGATGCTGCTAGAGCTGGTGGAAATCTCTACATTAAAGTTATAGATTGTGTATATGGTTTAGGTAAGACACAAGTTGGTTGGGTTAATGGTAATCCCTACTATGGTGACTTCCACGTTCACCCATCAACAGGTGTTAGAATGGTAGGAAAAGTTCATATAAATGAGCCTCATGCTGTAATATATAACACGAAGGAAGAAAGTCTAGGACAACCAGCGCCAGTAACCTATACTCAACCTAGAACAACCAATACTCAGACCCCACAAGCCGATGTTTCCGACTCCACTGTCACAAGTGAAACTAACACAAGTGATACTAGTTCAACTTCAACAAGTACTCCAACAACTCCAACAACAACGGAGACAACTACACCAGCTCCAGAACAACCTCAACAACAAACTCCTCCACCAACTCCACCAAGCACTCCTCCTCCTCCTACTCCTCCTTCTGGTGGCGGCGGGTCTGGCGGATCGGGTGGCGGAGGCTACGGAGGTGGATACTAAATGAGTGATAATATAGACAAACAAACGCCGAAAACTAAAGAATACTATGCAAACTATCCAGGCTTTAGAGTTACTTCTGGGATAAAAATTCCTGATGGAGATTTGAAAGGTAAATACACTGATTTCGCAGTAATGACTGACGAGATTCAAGGTATTGCCTTTTATAAAGATGGTTTACAGAAGTTAGTTACAAACGGAACATCCTATGAAACTGTAGGAATGAAGGTAGATGAAGGAGATTTTGCAAAGATAATCTCCGCTCCAAATGGTAATATCTTAATTGAAGCAAAATCGGGAGACCTTGAGATAAGGGCAAGAAATATAAGACTTCATGCCACCAATGATCCTGATGGTGAAATGACCATAAAGGCAACTAAACACATTTATACCAAGGCTCCTATCATTGATATTGATGGTAATCTTACAAATGTCTTAGGAAAGAAAACATTGAGTATGGGTGGTAACTTTGTAGATGAATCTGGAGGTGTGGAACTTTCATCTGGAACTCAAACAGATTCAAAACAAGGTGGTTTCTTGGGAATGGTTCTTTCATTCACCAGTAGATTCAAAGATTTCTTAGGTTAAATGGCACATACTTGTTCTATAATTAATATTGGTGATAAAGTTGTTGTAGGAGCTTTAGATACGTCTTTCCTACCAGGCGTACCAAAAGTATTTCCAGGCACAGTTTCTGCTAATGGACCATGTTTCTTTGGATTAGTTCCTAACATTGGGATACCACAGGCTACGGTCATGATCGGCCCTCCCATTGGTATTCCAGCACCAACTTCTTTACAAGTTGATGGTATTTCTATTTTTAGGACAGGTATAACTAATTTCTTCACACTGAACAATTACTTTGCCTCATGCACTAAGTTTGCTCCTACAATTAGGAACTCCACGAGTATAACAAATGGTAATAGTACAAATAAATTTGAATTGATGACCTCCAACCATACATCAGCGGCACACAGAGTTTCAGGTACCATAAGATTGGTCAGAGCCACACATAGTGAAGGAAGAGATTATAGTGGTTGGATAATGAGTTCTCAATTAGGAGATCATAATAATAATTTATTTTTTACAAGTGCAGGATTTTATGGTATCACTGGTCCTATAGATAGAGTTTATCTCTTTAATAATGGTGGTCATGGTTATGATTCTGGTGCAAGAATGATGGTTACTTATCAAACAGGTAATTATTAATGAAAGGTACAATTACTGATCTCCGAACAGGTGAATCAAAACTAGTTGATTTAACAGAAGCTGAAAGGTTAGAGATTGAATATTTTAACAATCATATTGCTCCAATTGAAGCTATGAAG
>ENA-OSEY01002220-OSEY01002220.1-marine-metagenome-genome-assembly--contig:-NODE-2220-length-12711-cov-7.373833_pt1 | contig 12711 bp, 16 predicted proteins | sample MGYA00248465_ERZ534230 | MGnify/ENA primary metagenome ERZ534230 (study PRJEB26409, sample SAMN06344110) | marine metagenome | isolation source: Sea water from surface | place: Atlantic Ocean:Southern... | reverse complement strand
TCTATGGACTCTGCAAATGGACATCTCGCAGCAAATTGTGGAGTTCCTGTTTTGACTATATGGGGAATGACTCATCCCTTTTGTGGTTTCACTCCTTTTGATCAAGCGCCAGAAAATTCAATAGTGATTGACAGGAATCTGTACCCTGCAATCCCTACTTCAATTTTTGGGAATAATGTTCCAAAAGGTTACAGTAGTGCATTCAGGACTATAGAGCCTAAAGAAATAATTGAAAAAGCATTAAAAATTTTAGAGAATCCTAAACCTCGTCATAGCTAATTTCAACCTCATCAGAAGTTATCCTAGCCTGACAAGTTAATATGTAACCATCTTCAACCTCATCATCTGTAAGGATTTGGTTATTATCCATTTCAACAGACCCTTTATTAATTTTTGCTAAACAAGTGCTACATATACCACCTTGACATGAATAAGGAGCATCAATATCATTGTCAAGCGCAATATCTAATATAGTCTTATCATCTACTGTTTCAAGATTATATTCTATATCATCACAAATTATTTTAATCTTCTTAGACATCTACTTATTGATTTTCAGCGCAATATTACTAATAAATTAATTATTTTTTAAAAATAAAATTGTAGATTTATCCCCCAATTTTAAGCAAATGAAGAATTACGATTTATCAGCAAGTTGTAACACTATTGAAAAAAATAGCAGTTTCGTGGGTAATTTTAACTCAGAATCTGACTTTAGAATTGATGGCTCATTCGAGGGAAACATAGAAACTAAAGGAAAGGTTGTAATTGGAAAGAATGGAAACATAGACGGTACTATTATTTGTACTTCTGCTGACATTGAAGGTAAATTTAAAGGTACTATTCATGTCGATGATTTATTATCGATAAGATCCTCAGGTGAAGTTCATGGAGATATTGTCATGTCAAAGTTAATAGTTGAGTCAGGTGCTGTTTTCAATGCAAAGTCATCAATGAAAAATGACGCATCTAGTTCAGCACCATTAAAAAAGATTACAAATTTTAACGATACACGTGAAAAAACAGCCTAAACCTTGGCTTATTTTTTCAGGTTTATTTTTTCAGATTGCCATAGTTATGTTTGTATTAACAAGACTTGGAAATTATGCTGACTCGTATTTTCAAAAAGAATCAAATCAGTTTACCCTAACATTATCTTTACTTGGTATAATTCTAATTATTTACCTTATAATTTCTCAGACAAAAAATTTAAAATAACTTTTTAAATTTTGACATCAAATGATTTTATAAATATGTATTTATATCTTACATTTGTCGCGCAAAACTTAATCTACTTAGTTTAAGCATGATTTATACAAAAAGCAGATATTTTTTCCTTTCTTTAATAATGTTGTCTGCCTTATTTGCTGAAGCAAAAGAAGAAGAAAAAGAGCAGACTCTTCAAGAGGAAATTACGGAATATATATATCATCATGTACAAGATTCCCATGACTTTTCATTTTTTTCAACTAAGGATAAAGAAACAGGAAAGAAAAAGTATTATGGCTTTCCATTACCTGTTATATTAGTTGACGAAGGTATTAAGGTTTTCATGTCGTCAAAGTTAGATCACGGAAAAAAGGTAGTTAATGCTTCAGGTAAATATTATAAGTTATACCACGGTAAAATATATGAAACAGATTCAGAAGGTTATATTTCATATGATGATGAAGGAAATGTAACTAATGCTAAGCCTCTTGATCTATCAATTACAAAAAGTGTTTTTTCAATTTTATTAATATCATTATTGATGTTTTGGTTATTTACTTCATTAGCTAAATCATATAGGGATAACAATCAAATAGCATCTGGAATCGGAAGGTTTTTTGAACCTATCGTGCTGCTTATAAGAGATGAGATTGCTATACCAAGTATAGGAGAACACCATTATAAAAAATATATGAGCTTCTTGCTAACTTTATTCTTCTTTATCTGGTTTTTAAATTTATTAGGTTTAAGCCCACTAGGAGTTAATGTTACTGGAAATATAGCAGTTACATTTGGGCTTGCTTTAATAACTTTTTTAATTACAAACTTGACAGCAAATAAAACATATTGGAAGCATATTTTTTGGATGCCAGGTGTTCCAATATGGTTAAAACCCCTTCTGGCACCAATTGAACTTTTGGGAGTATTTATAAAACCTTTCTCTTTAATGATTAGGTTATATGCAAATATTCTTGCAGGTCATATAGTACTTTATAGCTTGATAGGACTAATTTTTATTTTTAAAAATTTAGTTGGTTCTAGCTTATCACTTGTCCTTGTGTTTTTTATTTCAATAATTGAAGTTCTAGTAGCTCTATTACAAGCTTATATCTTTACGCTTTTATCAGCTCTTTACTTTGGTTTTGCAGTTCAGGAGGACGATCATTAACTTAAAAACAATAATTGTATAATTTAAATAAATAAAAATGGAAATACCTAAAATAGTCGGAGCAGGACTTGTAATTATCGGAACAGGAATTGGTATCGGCCTTATCGGCCGTGGTGCAATGGATGCAATTGGAAGACAGCCTGACGCATCTAATAAAATTCTTGTGGCAGCTATCGTTATAGCAGCTCTTGTTGAGGGAATTGCTTTTGCAGCTTTATTCGCAGTTAACTAATAAAATTAGTTTATGGAAAAATTAATAAGTGAATTTTCATCAGGACTTTTCTTTTGGCAGACTCTAATATTCGTTACTTTAATTTTCTTATTAAGAAAATTTGCTTGGAAGCCTATATTGGATACTATTAATGAAAGAGAAAAATCAATAAGAGATTCTCTAAACTCTGCTAAACAGGCAAAAAAAGAGATGGAAAACCTTCAGGCAGAAAACAAAAAAATTCTGCAAGAAGCAAGAGCTGAAAGTGATGCAATGATCAGTCAAGCAAAACAATCAGGAAAGGAACTTGTTGAAAAAGCAAAATCTGATGCTCGTCTGGAAGCTGAAAATATTTTGTTACAAGCACGAAATTCAATCGAGAATGAAAAAAGATCAGCAATGAATGAAATCAAAAATCAAGTTGCAGATCTATCAATCGATATCGCTTCCAAAGTATTAGAGCAAGAGCTTGATACTAATAAAAACCATCAAGAGTATATTAACAAACTATTAAAAGAGAAAAAATTTGATTAATAATTATGGGTTTAGAAACTTCCTCTAAAAGATATGCAAAAGCTTTAATAGGCTATGGAGTCGAAAAGGATAACCTGGATATTTTATTTAGTGAATTTTCTTCCTTAATTCAAACGTTAGAAGACTCTGAGGACTTAGTAAGTTTTATACATAACCCAACTATATCAAAAGATATCAAGCAGAAAGTTCTAGACGAATTAATTTCAGATAATCTCCCCAATACTTTAATAGTAATTAATCTATTATCGCAAAACAATAGATTGGACATGCTTCTAGATGTATGTAAGGGGTTTATAGAACAATACAATGTTCACAAGGATATTGTTGAAGTTATAGTTACCACTCCTATTGAGATTTCTGAAGATATTGAAAATTCTATACAGGCATACTTGAATTCAATAGAAAATGGAAAAATTAAACTGGTAAAAAAAAGAGATGAATCTTTAATTGCAGGCTTTACAATTGATTACAATAATACTAGATTGGATGCAAGTGTAAAAAAGAGACTTGAGAAGATGAAGAAAGAATTAAAAAAAACAAATTAATTATGAAAAAAATTATTATTCTTTTTATAATATCATATTTGTTTCAATCATGTATTGCTTTAAAGTTTCCAGATAAAATGGAAATAAATATTTCAGTTCCAGAAGACTATGATATAGAAAAACTTGAAATATTAGTTGATACATTACGAAGTCAAGCTAAAGACAAGTTTGATATGCAAGTAGAAATAGGTACAGTTAAAAAATTAAAAAAAAAGAAAAAAAATTAAAAATTTAAATAATGCAAAAAATTAAACCAGCTGAGGTATCAGCTTTATTGAAAAAACAATTAGAAACTGCAGATATTCAATCATCTTTTGATGAAGTTGGAACAGTCTTAGAAGTAGGGGATGGAATTGCAAGAGTTTATGGCCTTACAAATGCAGAATACGGTGAGCTTGTATCTTTTGACAGTGGCCTCCAGGGAATGGTACTTAATTTAGAGGAGGACCATGTTGGAATTGTATTATTTGGTCCTTCAAAAGGAGTTAAGGAAGGTGATACTGTTAAAAGAACTAATCAGATAGCATCTATAAAAGTTGGAGAAGGGATTCTTGGGAGAGTTGTTGATACTCTTGGAAACCCTATTGATGGAAAAGGTCCTATTGAAGGTGAACTATTTGATATGCCAATTGAAAGAAAAGCACCTGGAGTAATATATCGTCAACCTGTTAATGAACCACTGCAAACTGGAATAAAATCAATTGATGCTATGATACCTATTGGTAGAGGTCAAAGAGAATTGGTAATTGGAGATAGGCAGACAGGAAAAACAACTGTATGTATTGATACAATCCTAAATCAAAAAGAGTTTTATGATGCTGGAGAGCCTGTTTTTTGTATTTACGTTGCAATAGGTCAAAAGGCTTCAACTGTAGCAGGTATCGCAAAAACTTTAGAAGAAAAAGGTGCTTTAGAGTACACGGTTATAGTTGCAGCAAATGCTTCAGACCCTGCTCCTATGCAAGTATTTGCTCCTTTTTCAGGCGCCTGTATAGGAGAGTATTTTAGGGATACAGGAAGGCCTGCTTTGATAATATATGATGATTTATCAAAACAAGCAGTTGCATACAGAGAGGTGTCACTTCTGTTAAGAAGACCTCCAGGAAGGGAAGCATACCCAGGAGATGTATTTTATCTTCACTCAAGACTATTAGAAAGATCGGCAAAGGTTGTAAATGATGATAAAGTTGCAAGCGGAATGAATGATCTACCAGTTTCTTTAAAATCAAAAGTAAAAGGAGGAGGATCACTAACAGCTCTTCCAATTATTGAAACTCAAGCTGGAGATGTTTCGGCATATATTCCTACTAATGTTATATCTATTACAGACGGTCAAATTTTCTTAGAATCAGATTTATTTAATTCAGGAGTTAGACCAGCAATTAACGTTGGTATATCGGTTTCAAGAGTTGGAGGATCAGCTCAAATTAAATCAATGAAAAAAGTTGCAGGTACTCTTAAGCTTGACCAAGCTCAATACAGAGAGCTTGAAGCCTTTTCGAAATTTGGTTCAGATCTTGATGCTGCAACACTTAATGTAATAGAAAAGGGTAGAAGGAATGTTGAAATTCTTAAACAGAATCAAAATGATCCTTTCCAAGTTGAGGATCAAGTTGCTATTATCTATGCTGGATCTCAAAATTTACTTAAAGAAGTTCCAGTTGAAAAAGTTAAGGCATTTGAAGAAGCTTTTCTTCAAGAGCTTAGAAAAAACAATAAGAAACTTTTAGCAGAATTAAAATCAGGAAAAATTTCTGATAAAGAAACAGATGAAATTAAAAAAGTAGCTGAAAAAGTTGCTAAGTCATTTTAATACATGTCAGGATTAAAAGAGATAAGGAATAGAATTAGCTCAGTTTCTTCAACTATGCAGATTACCAATGCCATGAAGATGGTTTCGGCTGCAAAGTTGAAAAAAGCTCAAGATTCTATTACTGCCACACTTCCTTATTCAAATAAACTTTCAGAACTGGTCAAGAACATTTCAGCCTCTATTGATTCAGTTGATTCTAATCCATTATTTGTTGCAAGAGAGGTGAAAAAACCATTAATAATAGTCATCACATCTAATAAGGGTCTTTGCGGTGGGTTTAATTCTAATGTAATAAAGGAAGTATATAATATTGGTGCTGAATACGGAAGTAACAAGCCTGACCTTTTGACTATAGGCAAGAAAGGTGATGATATACTTAAAAAGAAATTTAATGTGATCAGCTCTCATAATGATTTGTTTGATGAGTTTTCTTATTTAAACGTAAAATCAATAGCTAGTAAAATTATGGAGCTTTATACCGACGAAAAATATGATGAGGTAATACTAGTGTATAATCATTTTAAAAATGCAGCTACTCAGATTATTACTAAAGAGCAGTTTTTACCAATTTCTGAAAATAATGATGATAATGTATCAACTTCAGGAGATTATATTTTTGAACCAAATAGGGAAAAGATTCTAGAGGAATTGATTCCAAAGACTTTATCTATTCAATTATTCAAGTCTATATCTGATTCTATTGCTGGTGAACATGGTGCAAGAATGACAGCTATGCATAAAGCAACTGATAATGCATCAGAGCTTAGAGACCAATTGAAACTCACATATAATAAGGCTAGACAGACAGCAATAACAAATGAAATATTAGAAATTGTTGGAGGTGCTGAGGCTTTAAACTCTTAAAATAAATTTACATCCTACACTTTTTGTATTTTTGATTTAAATAATCTAAATGAAGATATTTATACCAATGGCAGGTAAGGGAACAAGGCTTAGACCTTTTACATTGACTTGTCCAAAACCGTTATTAAAAATTAATAATAAGCCAATAGTTGAACATCTTATAGATCAAATTACTTCAAAGCTAACAACTCAAATTGATGAGATCATTTATATATTGGGAGATGAAGCATATTTTAACTCAGATGTTGTCACTTCTTTAACTTTAATTGCAAACAAGTATAATGCTAAAACAACGGTCTATAGACAGCTAGATCAGCTAGGTACAGGTCATGCTATAATGTGTGCTGAAGATTCATTAGAGGGTCCCTCTATAATTGCGTATGCAGATACAATGATTCAGGGCCAAATTTCAATTGACTCAGATGTAGATGGAATAATCTGGGTAAAAAAAGTTAAGAATCCTTCTAGTTATGGGGTTGTTAGACTAGATGAGAAACAAAATATTACAGATTTAATAGAAAAACCACAAGATTATATTTCGGACCTTGCAGTTGTAGGGATATATTATTTTAAGGATATATCAATTATTAAAAATGAGCTAAAAATTCACTTAAATCAAAAGTTGAGTCCAGGAAAAGAGTATCTGCTTAACTATGGTATTGAGAAAATGATCGAAAAGAGAAAAGTATTTAAATCTCAAGAGATAGAAACATGGATGGATTGTGGTACCCCTAAATTATTGATTGAGTCTGCAAAAAAAATGATGAACTCTCAAATTATTCCTGATGATAATCATAGTTTCACAAAGTCGGATAATGTTAAAGTTACCCAACCTGTTTTCATTGGTAAAAATGTTAAAATAAAAGATTCAAAGATTGGCCCTTTTGTTTCAATTGGTGATGATACAAACATATCTAATTCAAATATTGAGTCAACGTTGATATATAAAAGTGTAAAAGTTTCAAATGCAGATATTAAAAACTCAATACTTGGTGCATATTCAGTTTATGATGGATCAAATAAAGAAATTTTTTTAGGGGATTATTCACAAATAAACAACAATGAAGACAACTTATAAAGCTTATTCTTTTTTATATTCTGTTCTATTATTAATTGTATTCCAAGGGTGTTCAACAAAAAAAAATCTTGTTAGTGATTTTCCAATAGCAGGAATTGAAATTTCGGAAATTATCAAAAACTCACGAAAGACAGGTTTCACATATGAGAATCTTAGGAATAGAGTCAAAGTTGAATTTGACAATGGCCGGGTAACTCAGAACATTATTTTAAGTTTTAGAGCTATTGAGGATGAAGTTCTTTGGCTAAGCGCATCAATGATTGTGCCAATAGCAAAAATACTTATGACTAATGAAAGATTTGTTTTTTATGAAAAATTCCAAAAAAATTACGTTGATGAGGACCTATCTCAATTATCAAAATTGTTGAATCTAAAAAATCCAGTAAATTATCTACAAAATATTCTTTTTGGAAGTCCAGTTATAGATATAAATAAAGTTAAATGGGAAAAGATTCAAAATTCAAATTATTATGTGCTTCAATCATCAAAAGAGATTCAAACAACACTTTTTATAAATCCAAAAACCTTTCAGCTTGAACAACAAAGAATTTATATTCCATTACTTTCTTCATTGGTAACATTTAATTACAGAAACTACAAAAACATTGATGGAAAAACAGTTCCAAGTGATGTATTAATCTCTTACATAAAAGGAAATCAAATTACAAAGATAAACTTAGAGTATTCACAGTTTGATTTTCCAGAGAACCTAAATTTTCCAATGGAAATACCGTCAGATTATAAACTTTTAACTCTAGATGAGATTATTAAGTAAAACATTAATTTACTTTCTTCTAATTTCAGTTATACAACTGAATGCCCAAGACTACCAGACAAGACAAAAAAAATTGGAAGCTCAAAAAATTTCTCTCAAAAAAGAAATTAGTCAAATAAACATATTAATTGCTGATTCCAAAAAAAGATCTAAAAATTTGGCTAATGATTTAGAGGATCTGCAGCTAAAAATATCTGCACGTGATAAGCTGATTAATATTAATAATTCACAACTTAATAATTTGACTAGTATTATAAACAATCAAAATGACAGAATAGCTGATTTAGAGATTGATCTTGTTAATCTTAAAAGTGAGTATGAAAAGATAATATACAATTCTTATAAAAAAAGATCCACTCAAATGAAGTTAATGTTTTTATTTGCTTCTGAAAATGTAAATCAGGCTTTTAAACGTTTTCAATATTTTAAACAGTATTCAAAGTATAGAAAAAAGCAAGCTGACAGAATTGTACAAGTTCAAAATCAAATAGAAGATACAGTTGACAGTTTGGTAATTAGAAAGAATCAAAAACAAAAGATTATTGAAGAAAATGAGGCAATAAAACAATTATTGTCAAAGGAAAAAAAGCAACAAGATGATTTATTTGATAGTTTATTGAAGAGTCAAAATAATTATGCTGCTCAAATAAATGAAAAAGAAAAACAAGCAAAATTAATAGACAATGAAATTGAAAAATTAATTAGACTAGCAATTGCTGAGTCAAATAAAAATAAAAATTCAACAAATTTCGCACTTACTCCTGAGGGAAGAATAGTTTCATCAAACTTTCAAGCAAATCGAGGAAGATTACCTTGGCCAGTTAAAGAAGGAGTTATTGTTAGAAGATTTGGTACTCAACCACACCCTATTGTAAGAACGACAACTATTAATAGTAATGGAATTTCAATTGCAACCTCACCTAATTCATTAGCCTACTCCGTTTTTGATGGCGAAGTTTTATCTGTCTATGGTTTTTCTGGAGGTAATCCAGGAGTTTTAATCAGGCATGGGAAGTATATTTCCAATTATCAAAATTTATCTTCAATTTTTGTAAAAAAAGGGGATAAAATAAATGCAAATGATGAAATAGGAATCGTGTTTACAAATGAGTCTAGTGGTAAAACTATCTTGAAGTTTAATATTTTCAATGAATTAAAACCTGAAAACCCTACTATTTGGTTGGATAATTAGTTTTCAATTAATAACCATGCGTCTTGTCCGCTAGTTTTAATTTTCAAGATTAATTCTGCTGCTTCTTTTCTTGTTTTAAGCCTTGCATATGCTACTCTGAAAAGGCCTTTAGGATTTACAGTGGTGTATGAGGCTTGGTAGCCATCAATTATTAGGGTGTTTAGGTGTTTCTCGGCGTTTCTTCTAGATCTAAAAGCACCTGCAATAACACTATAATAGGTTGAGTTATCCTTAACTATAGGAGCTTTAACATTAACGTTGATGGGAGGAAGATCTCCTAAGTTGAATGTTGCTGTTTGGACATTTTCAAGTATTTTCTCTTGAGCTATTGCAATATTCTTTAATTTTTCATTATTTAAATAGTTATTGTAATTAAAATACCCAAAATAAGATAATCCAAGTATGGATATAAAAATTGCTGCATACCTCAGCAAATTATTTGTATCAAATTGAGATTTATCTGCAGCCCTTTTAGAGCTTATATTAATTATAGGTTTTCTTACGAAAGAATTTAAACCAAAAACTGAGCTGTCAAAATTTATTGAAAAATCTGGGTTAAATATTAAAGTATTTTTTTCTTTTAATTCAAAAATGCCCAAATACTCAGTGTCAAAAATTAAATCTTCAGATAATTTTTCATTTAACACTTTAACTTCATCTGATATTAGTTTTAGAGATTTTTTATAGGATATTTTTCTTTCTTCACTTATGAACTTTGCTAAAAGGCCGTCATTATCTTTAAGCATTGAGTTGAATGATACATATTTACTAGGGGGAAAAAACTCATTATCTTCTATGTAAGCTGATTTACTTTTAAGGACAAAAGCACCAAAATTAGGAAGAATTACACAATCGTTATAATATAAAAGGTGAGATATATCTTTAAAAATACTCATTAAGTAAATTTAAAAAAAAACAGCTAAAAACCAACACGACTCCTAACTCTTTTAAGAACTTTTTGAGCTTGCACTCTTGCCTTCTTGGATCCACTAAATAATAGCTCTTCAACCTTAGATCTATCTTCTAATAACTGAAAATATTTTTCTCTGTTTTCAGAAAAACGATTCAAAATTTTATCTAATAACAGTTCTTTAGCCTCACCATATCCAATCCCTCCTTTTAAATATTGTTTACTTAGTAGTTCAACTTCATTTGTAGATGCGATAACTTCATACAACTTAAACACGTTACACTCTTTAGGATTTTTAGGATCTTCAACAGATAAACTATGAGTTTCAATCTTCATAATTTGCTTTTTTAGTGTTTTGTCATCTACAAAAATATCTATGATGTTATTCTTTGACTTACTCATTTTTTCACCATCTGTTCCTGTAATATATTTTGTGTCATCTTGAATTTTAGCTTCAGGTATAATAAATGTTTCTCCCATCAAATTATTAAATCTTGATGCTACATCTCTAGTCATTTCAAGATGTTGTAGTTGATCTTTTCCAACAGGGACTATGTCAGCGTCATAGAGAAGAATATCTGCAGACATTAACATTGGATAAGAGAATAATCCCGAATTCACATCTTTTAAATTATCAGATTTGTCTTTAAATGAGTGAGCTAATTTTAATCTTTGATATGGAAAAAAACAACTTAAATACCAAGCTAACTCAGTTACTTCAGGTACATCACTCTGTCTGTAAAAACATGTTTTTTCTGGATCTAACCCAAATGCTAACCAAGTTGCTGCAGTTGAAAATGTATTCTCTTTTAGAATTTTTTCATTTTTAATTTGAGTAAGAGAATGCATATTGGCAATAAAAAGATACGACTCGTCATTAGTTGAATTCGCCATATCTACAGCAGGAATAATTGCTCCAAGTATATTACCAAGGTGAGGTGTTCCTGTGGATTGAATGCCAGTTAATATTTTGGCCATGAGAGTTATTTACCAAACAAAGATATTTTTTTTTGACCTTGAAACAAAATACCTGCTACCTTTGGAAAATAATGTCAATTATTAAGACATGATAAAAAGGCTTTTACTTAAGATATGGCTTCAAACCTGGTTTTATTTTTTAGCAGGTATACAAGTACTTGTATATTTCCCTTTTTTAGTAATAATACTTACGTTACCAAAAGCCTATACTAAATTATTTTGGATTGCAAGAAATATATGGGCTAGAATTATACTTCATGGTAGTGGCTATTACGTAAGTATTGAGAACAAAGAAAAATTAAATTCAGCAACTAATTGTCTTATTATAGCTAATCACTCAAGTCACATGGATGTTTTTTTAATGCTTATTGCAAACAAAAAGCCATTTATGTTTGTTGGTAAGAAAGAACTATATAGTATTCCGCTTTTTGGATATATATATAAACGAGCAGCAATAATGGTTGATAGATCAGACCCAAAAAGTAGATTTGAAGTATATGGAAAGGCAAATGAGATGTTGAAGCGCGGTTATAATGTCTGTATTTTTCCTGAATCTCATTATATGGACGATACCATTCTTTTAGCTGATTTTAAAAGAGGAGCCTTTAAAATAGCCATTGATAATAATCTACCAATTATACCTCTTGTATTTTATGACTTAAAGTTAAAACATCCATGGTATCCAAAGTTTGGATCACTTGGAAAGTTAAGAGTAAAAGTTTTAGACAAAATTAATGTAGATGGCCTTGGCGAAGATGATATACCAAAGTTAACAAAGAAAGCTTTTAATTTAATAAAAGGGGAATTAGAAAATGATCCAAAAAAAGCTGCAGTTACGGCAACAGAAAAATGGAAAAAAATATTAGCTTAATCTGATTTTAGCTCTTCTAGAATTTTTTGCTCAAGCTCTTCCATTAGTTCAGGATTGTCCTTTAAAATAGATTTAACAGAGTCCCTGCCTTGACCAAGCTTACTACCTCCATAACTAAACCACGACCCGCTTTTTTCAATGATATCTTTCTCAACTCCAATATCAAGTATTTCTCCAATTTTTGAGATACCTTCTCCATACATTATATCAAACTCAGCAGTTTTGAAGGGAGGGGCAACTTTATTCTTTACTATTTTTATTCTTGTTTTATTTCCTAATACTCCTCCTTCTGTATCTTTTAGTTGCGTCGATCTTCTAATATCAATTCTAACAGAGGCATAAAATTTAAGAGCATTTCCACCAGTAGTAGTTTCAGGATTTCCAAACATTACTCCAATTTTTTCTCTGAGTTGATTTATGAAAAACACTGTACAATTTGTCTTACTGATTGAAGCTGTGAGTTTTCTTAATGCCTGAGACATAAGCCTTGCATGTAGTCCCATTTTTGAATCTCCCATTTCACCCTCAATCTCGCTTTTAGGTGTAAGAGCAGCCACAGAGTC
>ENA-OSEY01002219-OSEY01002219.1-marine-metagenome-genome-assembly--contig:-NODE-2219-length-12722-cov-3.940214_pt1 | contig 12722 bp, 14 predicted proteins | sample MGYA00248465_ERZ534230 | MGnify/ENA primary metagenome ERZ534230 (study PRJEB26409, sample SAMN06344110) | marine metagenome | isolation source: Sea water from surface | place: Atlantic Ocean:Southern... | reverse complement strand
AATTTTAGCAAGTGCACAGGAAGATGATATATATGTTGTTAGAGACAATGACAGACATAATTTTGGTGATGTTCATGGAAGTGGTCCCTTAGAAGGCCTTCCATACATTGCAGCTGAATTTCGACCTGAAATATCGATAGTTGAAACGAAAACCTTTGAAATTAATGTAGTCTCAAATGAACCTTTGTTTGGTGCAATCGATTGGATTGTTGGAGCACTTTATTTTGATCACGAAATTGAAAATCATATTTATGAAGTTAAGGATGTTAATAATGTTAAGTTGATTTCCTTGATGGATGGACAATTTACTCCTTATGTTCATGCACCAATTTGTGCAACTAATCCATTTGAAGGTATTTGTTTTGCTGCTTATGGTGCTGAATTAGGATTTGTATCTGATGCATATCCAACTAGAGAGTCAAAATCTATCTATGGGCAAGCAACTTTTAATGCAAGTGACTCAGTTCGCTTAATTGCAGGTTTGAGATATACCGAAGATACCTTTTCAAGTGATGTAACTAATTTCTTTGGTTTACAATCATATTTAATTGAGGATGATTTAGAAAAAACAACTGGGAGAATTGCTATTGAGTATGACGTAAATCCAGATACCATGACTTATGTTTCTTTCACTAAAGGTTTCAAACCAGGTGGTAGTAATTTAACATTCGGCTTCCCTGTTGATGATGAACAAAATTTTGGTGCTCAACCAGCGCCACAACTAGTTTTTCCATTTTTTGATAGTGAAACAATTGACGCCTACGAGATTGGTATCAAAACTGATTTACTTGATAAGAGATTGAGAGCAAACATATCAGCTTTTTATTATGAATATCAAAATCTACAGTTTCAATCTACTGACCCAGATGTTTATAGGGGTGGGGTAGCCAATATTCCAGAGTCTGAAATGAGTGGTTTAGAGGTTGAATTAATTGGGCTAATTTCTGATAAACTTTCTTTTGATTTACGATTATCATTTTTAGAAACTGAAATAACATCTGATTATGAGGCATTAGATAATGTTAGAGCAGAACTATACTTCTTTGGTGAAGAGCCAATACGATATAGTCTAAGAGAAAATTTAAAAGGAAATAAACTAGCTAAAAGTCCTGAATTTAATGCTAATTTTGGTCTAATGTATGAAACAACTATTAATAATGGCAGGCTGCTAACTGCAACTGCTGAGGTAGTGCATAGAGGAGACTTTCAACAAAGAGTCTTTAATAACCCATTTGTTGATAACGTTGATGAATACACCATTTATAATTTAGGTTTAAGTTATGAATACTCTACGAACATAGATCTCAATTTAATTGCTCTAAATATTACAGATAAAGATGGCATGAATTCAAGTATGACTGATGTTTTTGGTGTTGCTGGTACTGGTATAGAATTGATACCTCCAAGGCAAATTATGGCTAGGATTGGTTATACATTTTAAAAAGAATACTTTAATAATTTTAATTTCTTTTTAGTAGGGTTATACTTAGATTAACATACGCAATCTGTGTAAGGATACTGATGGAAAAATTATTCATTGACTCTAATAAACTGTTAAAGGATTCATTTAAAATTGCTTGGAATGTTTTTGAAAGTGGCTTCAGACCAAATTACATTGTAGGTGTTTGGCGCGGTGGTGCACCAATCGGAATTGCTGTTCAAGAACTACTTGATCTATTGGGAGTAAAGTCAGATCATATTGCAATAAGAACATCCTCTTATGAGTCAATGGGTAAAAAGAGTAAAGATGTTCAAGTCCATGGCTTAAATTATGTCATTAAAAAGGTTGAGTCTGAAGACTCTCTATTAATTGTTGATGACGTGCATGATACTGGTTTATCTATTGATAAAATCATAAAAGATTTACAAAATGCATGTAAAAAAAATACCCCAAAAATCAAAGTTGCAACTCCTTACTTTAAACCAAATAAAAATAAAACTAATAGGCAGCCTGATTTTTATATTCACAAAACAGATAAGTGGCTTGTTTTTCCTCATGAACTTGAGGGATTAACAAAAGATGAAATGATTAACTTTAAACCAGAGTTAGCTGATATAGTTAACAAAATTGAATTATAAAAAATTGTTGTGTAACTTCAGTAGTTTATAGATAGAAATTTCTTGAAATAATAGCCATACGAGCTATCTTAAATTAGTCAGTTTTAAACATTGTATAAGAGAATAAAATATGAGTTTTGAAACAATTATAGTCATACTTCAAACACTAGGGCCTTTTACGGTTCTTATAACAGTCTATTATCTCGTAACAGAGCTTAAAGAACAAAATAGAGTCGCAAGAGCTAATGCACGACAAAATATTGCTGATAGTCATCAATTATTAACACTTAGAGGAATGGATGATAATTTAGTAAAAATAAAAATGAAATTAAAGAATAATGTTGATTTAACTGAAGAGGAGGAGTCGGTATATGTAACTCATTTTACAGCTATTCTTCGTGCAAGACAAAGTCAGCATTATCAATATTCTATTGGTATGCTCGATCAAGAAGAATGGGATGCTATGTTAGCATCTTTTAGAACATTGCTAAGATCAAAAAAAAATATAGAAATATGGGACTGGATATCACCAACTTTTCCTAAAAATTTTGTTGATTTAGTTGAAGAACAAAGAAAAATTATTTAGCGTAGGAATTTCATATGGATGCTCAAAATCATTTAGATTATTTATTTAAATCCCTCCAACATCACCCCAGTCCTTACATTATTTGTGAAAAAGATGGCACTATTAAATGGTTTAACTTATCAGCAGAGTTTGTATTTAGACTAAAGAAAATAGATGAAATAAATTTTATTAATTTTAATTTTACCGAGCATTCTAGTTCTCATAACGACGAAATAGCTGAGTCTTACTCAACTTCTATTGAAATTAAGCTTCGTGATATGAGTTTTTTTATAAGAACAAGAATTCATTTAATACCATCAAGTAATTCTGATTTTCTTTTGATAGAAATTTTATGCGATTCCAGAGAAAACCTCGAGGCCCTTAAAGATACAATTTCTTGTATAGAATTTGATAGAATTGATTTAGCATACCAAAAGCAGTTTGATTTAGAGTCCGGAAAATTAACTGGCATGGAGGCCCTTTTAAGGTTAAGAGATGAAAAAGGTAACATTATACCAAATGATAAAATAATTCCTCAAATTGAAGGAGAAAACTTGTTTTCTCTTGTTGTAAAAGCATCGTTAAAAAAATTATCTGAAATCTTCAAAAAAAAAGAGGAATTAGGTTACGAAGATATTACAATTTATCTAAATGTTTCAGCTCATACAATAATGCACCCAGAATTTAGTAGCATTTTTTCTGATTTTGTAGATCGATATAGTATTAAAGATGGTGAATTTGGATTGGAAGTCACAGAAACAGCTGAACTTACAAATACTAATATGGCTAAGCAGTATTTATCAAGATTGAAAGATAAAGGAATAAAGATCGCGCTTGATGATTTTGGAGCAGGTTATGCTTCTCTAAAATATGTAAAAGATTTACCTTTAGATGTAATAAAGCTTGATAAACAGTTTACCAACGATCTCGAAGATGAGGCAACAAGCCATTTAATTAAATTTGTTGTTAATGTCTGTCAATCATTATCATTAGAAATGATAGGTGAGGGGATTGAAACAGAGGAACAAAAAAAGGCAATGAATTCCTTCGGATGTTCTACTGGACAAGGTTTTTTAATGCATAAACCTCAGTTTTTAGATGATTTGAGTAAATAAAATGGGAAATAAAGAGGAAATAAATAATTTAAAGGTAACAGAAGAAATACTTCTGATACAAATTAAACAAGATTTTTCTACACCAGCTGATGCAGTTTCACAATATTTATATTTAATAGAGAAATCTCTTAACTCCAATAACATTGAAATTGAAGATGAGGTTTATCAAATAAAAGATGCTGCTGTTAAATTAAAGAATATGTATGAAAAATATTTTGATGAAAATACAAAAAATAAGTCCAACAAGAATAGCAATGAGTATTTTTCAGAAATTAGGCATAATTTGCGCACACCACTAAATGCAATAATTGGATACAGTGAAATTTTAATTGAAGATTTCGGAGATGGGTTACCTGACCAAACAATCAATGATTTAAAAACAATAATTGATTTGGCTAAAGAAATTGAAAAAGCTATTGAAAAATTTGTTAATTTTATCAAAGGAGGTGTAACAAATGAAATTAAAAATTCTTCTCAGTTAGAAACTGCAAAATCACTTTTTAATTCTTTAGACAATATAGACCATTCATTTGAACTTGATGAGACATTACTTGGTGCTGATATATTAATAGTTGATGATAATGTTACTAATTGCAAAGTTTTAGAGAGAAAATTAGGATTAAAAGGATTACAATGTAGAATAGCCTATGATGGCCAAAACGCTATTAAGGAGGTTGAAAAAAAGCTACCAGATTTAATTTTGCTTGATGTTATCTTGCCTGATATTAATGGACTAGAATTACTTAAAAGTTTCAGAAAAAAATATAAGCGAGAATTATTACCAATTATAATGGTTTCAGCTTTTAACGATGAAGAAAGTATAGCTAAGTGTATACAGTTAGGGGCACAAGATTATTTACCAAAACCGTTAAATGGAACAATTCTTATTGCAAAAGTTTTATCTTCGCTTGAAAGAAAATTTTTACGCCAAAGGGAGAAAGAATTAGTAGATACGCTTCATATTCAGGCTACAACAGATCAGTTGACTGGTATAGCTAATAGAAGAGTTGTTTTTGAAACTTTAGAAAGTTCCTTTATTCAATTTGAAAATGGAAATTGTGATGATTTTTATATTATTATGATGGATATTGATTATTTTAAAAAGGTAAACGATACATATGGTCATTCGGGTGGTGATGAGGTGTTAAAAGCAATGTCGAAAACATTGGATACAATTATAAAAGATCCAAATATTGTTGGTAGGATTGGTGGTGAAGAATTCTTAGCAGTTATATATAGTAATAATGCTAATGATATAAAAACATTCTCTAAAAATATTAGAAAAGCTATTCATGATATTAGCGTTAACTATGAAGGGCAAACTATTAAAATTACATCGAGTGGTGGAGTAGCAATGACTGGAGAGTCCAGGAATGTTTCTGATTTAGTCAATAAAGCAGATAAGAGATTATATAAAGCAAAAAAACAGGGAAGAGATATTTTTATTTTAAATTAAAAAAGGAGCTGTTGTGACAAAAATATTGTATGTAGAAGATAATGAAATGAATCGAGATATGTTATCGAGAAGACTTAGTAGAAAAAATTATGAAGTTTTGCTAGCTTTTGACGGTCAGGAAGGAATAGAAAAAATGAAAGCGGAAAAGCCTGATCTAGTTTTAATGGACATGGGTCTTCCAGTGCTAGATGGTTGGGAAGCTACAAGAAATGCTAAATCAGATGAAGAAATTAAAAATATTCCTATTATTGCCTTAACTGCTCATGCTCTTGAGTCAGATAGAGAAAAAGCATTGGAGTGTGGTGCTGATGATTTTGATACAAAGCCTGTTGATTTTAAAAGACTTCTAGAAAAAATTAAATCATTTGTTGATTGAAATTTCCTCTTTATTGTAAATATCTTTTACAACATTCGAGAGCTCTTGCATTGAAACCTCATCTTTTTTAATCAGTGCTGCTACATTTTTATTAAGTTGATCAATTTGGACTTCGCTTAAATCCTTTCCAGAGTATACTAAAATTGGCTTTCTTTCATTTATACTATAAGTATTCATATACTCATCAAGGAATTCAAATCCATCCATACGAGGCATTTCAAGATCAAGTACAATTAAAGATGGATTCTCCTTTAATTTTTCTAATCCGTCTTTACCATCCTTAGCTGTTATTGATATCCAACCGTTATCGTCTAATATCCTCGATAAAATCTCTCTGGTATCTTTATCATCATCAACTATTAAAACTTTACCATTGTTAGATGAAGAGTTTATCATCAAGTTTTTTACTCTTTCTAAAAATAATTCTCTATTTATTGGTTTTGTCATGTAGTCATCAGCTCCTAGTGATTTAGAGAGCTTATCTTGTTCCATTTGACTAACCATTATAATGGACATATCTTTCAAGTCTGGGTCTGTTTTACACTCTTTTAGAATTGACCATCCGTCTCTACCGGGCATTAGAACATCAAGAAGAAGTAATTTTGGTTTTACTTCTCTTACAATCTGCATGCCTTTTTCACCGTCAGTAGCACCCACTAATGTTAATCCTATTTTTGTTACAGTCCTTCTGATTAATTCATGCATATCAACATCATCATCTATTAGGACAATTATTTTTTCTTGTTCTGTTAGTTTATCAAAATTAATTAGTTCAATGTCTAAATCTTCCTGTTCAGGGGAGTATCTTGGTACATATAAAGTGAATTGTGATCCTTTTCCAAGTTCACTCTTAACCTCAACATCACCACCCATCATTTCAGCTAGTTTTTTTGTAATAGGTAGCCCTAATCCTGTTCCCCCATGTTTTGCTGAAGTAGATCTTTCTGCTTGCTCATATTCCTTGAATACTTTGCTGAGTCCTTCCTCACTCATGCCTTCACCATCATCAATAACTGCAAATCTAATCATTTCTATTTCATTTAGAATGAATGTATCAACTTTGAGTTCAACATTACCTTTAGAGGTAAATTTAAAAGAATTACTTAAGAAATTTGTAAGACATTGTCTTATTTTTGTTTCATCTTGATTCATTTTACCAATATTATCAGTTAGATTTATCGTAAAATTGTTTTCATTTTTTATTGCTAATGGGCCTGTAACGTCTTTAATAGTATCAATCATTGACTCAATATCAAAATTTGTAAGATATAATTCCATTCTTCCAGCTTCAATTTTTGATATGTCTAAAATATTATTGATTAATGATAAAAGATGACTGCCCGCAGATGTAATTTTTCTTAAATCTGGCAATAAATCATCATAACCTAAGTCTTCACAGTCCTCTTCTAACATCTCTCCATAACCCAAAATTGCATTCAGTGGGGTTCTAAGCTCATGACTCATATTTGCGAAAAAACGGGTTTTTTCTGCATTGGCATCTCTTGCTTCATCTCTAGATGTCTCCATTTCTTTTGTACGGGCTGAAATTAGTGAATTGACCTCATCTGACATTCTTGCAAAAGCTAAAGACATTAATTCTACCGATGCATCCTCGGTTGATGCTCCATCACCTTTTTTTGCTAATGCTTGCATTTTCTTAATATCCTCAAGAATTAAAATTTTAGCATCGCCTTCAAGCCTATCAGCAAGAAAAGACATTTTCTGAATTATAACATTATCTCTTTCTTTTCTTCTTTTCGCTTGCTCTTCTCTTATTTCCTCCATTTCCAACAGATGGTCTCTGTATCTAAGTAGTGCATTTGATAATTGTCCTACTTCATCTTTTTCAGATGATAATATGCCAGATCGTTTTGGCATTTTTTGAGAATGATCGCCTTTGGTTAACCCATTTAAAACTCCTATTGCTCTGGTTATTCCACCAAAAGTTCTATAATTTATAAATGTAGTTAGAGATATAATTAATAGAATAGTAATTGTGACTATAGCAAATGATCTATTCAGAATATCATTGGATGTTTCTATAGATAATTTTTCATCTTTAATAATAAACAATTGAGCTTTATCAGATGACAAATATGAGCTTAAGGGAATAAAAGTAAGGGAATTACCAAGATTATCAACTTTGAGACTTGTTCTGCTTCCATTTTCTAAAAAAAGGTTTTCAGCAGCATTTATTGTTTCTGAGTAATTATTAATATTATATCTACTTACTAAATCACTATTATCTGATGAGTAGTCATTTTCCAAGGAAACATAGCCTGTTGGAATTTTAATTGCTGTTCTTACCTCATATTCGTCTTCAAAAATTTCTAAAGTTTTTCTTATATCAATACCTAATATAATTATTGCTATAGTTTCTTGATTAATCTTTATTGGAAATGAGTAAATCTGATTTAATGTTGAGGCTTTATTATTTTCAACATCAAAAATATTAATTATATTCTGTCTTGGTCTTTCAGAACTATCACTAATAAATCGATTTATACTGTCAATGAATTCTGGCTTTGCTTGAGGGCTACATGCATCAATTCCAAATAGGTCAAGAGAACTTCCACAATAAAATCTTTGGCTATTTGGAAAATAAGCCATGATAAAGCTCAAAGAACCCTCATCAAGTTCTTCTTCAAAAACCAATTCCATTATATATTGTAAATCGCCAATTGAACGATTTTTAATACTATTAACTATAGGGTTAGAAAAATTTCCAACCTGTTCAATTTCATCAATAAATGTTTCATCATATGGATCCCAAATATTTCCATTTTCACCAATATTTGGTATCCATTTCGACATGAATTCATAATTATTGTTATAATTTTGATACCAGGCGGATTCATAAAGTATAACTAAAGATTCAGCTGAAGTTTCCTCTTGAACTTTATCTCTTTGTATTATCGAAAATAAGAATACAGCTATAACAAGTAAATACCCAGTAATAACAAAGAGTAATAATTGAAATCGAATTGTCATAGTATGGGCTATTCTAAGTTAAAACCTAGTTTGACTGTAACATTTTTCACATTAACATTTTGTCCATTGAAAACAGGAGCTTCGTAAACCCATTTTCTTACAGCTTTTATAGCTGCTCTTTCAAATACTCCAGGTGGGCTAGACTCAAGTACATAGGGATCCAAGACGGTACCATCTTTTGCAATATCAAATTGTATATTTACATATCCTTCATAACCAAGCCTAAGCGCTTTTCTTGGATAGTATGGGGGTTCAGAAAATACTCTTTTAAGATTAATTGTTTCCTCAATTCCTTCAACTGTACCTGTATCATTAGATGATGAAGGAATAGCATTATCCTCATTTAATTCACTTGAAGGTGAAGTTGGTGCAACAAATTGAGCATTTAGAAAACTAATGGATGTAAATACAAACAAAAAAGAAAACAATAATATTAATTTAAAAAGATTCAACGAGTATTTCATAGTTAATTTCCGTAAATAGATTAATATACAAATATTAAAAAATTACAAGTTTTTATAGTTTCAATACTTTTTTTAGATCTCATTTTATAATTGTTAGTTTTTTTTATTGTTAAATGATGTATTTTCTTATTAAGTTAACCTATATAAGATACATATATTAAGGTCCGGTAGCTCAGCTGGATAGAGCAACAGCCTTCTAAGCTGTGGGTCGCAGGTTCGAATCCTGCCCGGATCACCATAAAAATGTGAGGGAACAAGTGAATATTTTATATCCAATGTTTGGGATGATACTTTTATCATGTGTTGTTGTTATTGTATTTTATCTCTCACGTTTAGTTCCTGTAATAAAGAATTTTGGAAATTTAGAATCAGCAAGGTATTCCGATGAATTTCGGCCTCAATTACCAACATCATTAAAAAATATAACTGCTAACTATAATCATATTTTTGAACAACCGACTCTTTATTATGCTACAATTATTTATATTTATTTGATGCAGCATGGCGATATTACAAATATAATTCTTGCTTGGTCCTATGTAGCATTAAGATTAATGCATACAATTATTCAATTTACTATAAACAATGTATCGTTACGTGTAATACCCTTTATTCTGTCGGGTTTATGTTTAATAATTATAATAATAAGAGAGTTTTTGTTTTTTTTATTTTGATTATGGATGACTGATTTGTTGTTTTTAACTATTTTACTTATAATTTTATTTGCTTTTCTTGTTTTCAAGATTATTCCAATAATATCTCTAAAAGTGAGTCAAATTGAAAAAAATGAAATGAATAAAAAATTAAAAGATAATAATGAAACCAATAAATATGGATTTATTATTGCAATGGGTATTTTAATTTTACTGCTAATAATTGCTTTAATTAGCTGATAAAAAAAGAGGTAATGATGAATTCTATCAATGATAAAATTATAATGATAACAGGAGCAAGTTCTGGTTTTGGAAAAATAACTGCTGAAAAATGTGTTTCTTTGGGTGCAAAAGTAGTTTTAGGAGCAAGAAGAGAAGAGAAATTAAAAGAATTGTGTAATCAATTAGGTACTGAAAATTCTGTATATGCAGTTACAGATGTCTCAAAGAAAGAAACAGTAAATAATTTAGCAAAAATAGGTATTGATACTTTTGGTAAAATTGACGCTTTAATCAACAATGCTGGAATAATGCCTTTATCCCTATTAGAAAAGGGTCGAACTGATGAATGGGACGAAATGATTGATATCAACATTAAAGGCGTCCTTTATGGTATCAATTCAGTCTATACGCATATGCTAGAAAGAGGTGAAGGACAGATAATAAATGTATCATCGACCGCAGGAAAAAGATTGATGCCAGGTAGTGCAGTTTATTCTGCAACTAAGTTCGCTGTAGGAGCAATTTCTGAAGGTTTAAGAATTGAAAGTTCAGGAAAATTACAAGTAACATGTATATACCCTGGGGCATTTCAAACAGAATTAGGCTCAACAATTAAAGACGAGTCAATGCTTGAAATGCTTATGAAAGGAAATCTAGCAAACATAGCTGAACCTGCAGAAAGAATTGCTGACGCAATAATATTTGCTCTTCAACAGGATCATGGTGTATCAGCAAATGAAATTGTTATCAGGCCAATAGCTCAGGAAATGTAATTGTTAAACCTTGACGCTATTAATCATGAATTTCCAGGAGGAAATTTTTTAATTTCAAAAGACATTAATGAGTTAATTAATAATTCAACTGGCATGATCGATAATGATAGTGATGGACAAAAATATTCTCATCAAATTTTCTCAATGATAGCGTTAAATAGTATTGGCTATTCACTTGAGGACTTGTTTAAATTTTTAAAATATGACATCTCCAAAGGACCCATGCTTGGTGAATGTAATGTAATTTTTTTTTCTATGTTAGAAATAGATAAGAATTATAAAGTTTCAGGCAAAATAAGGAGTATTGAATTTAAAAAATCAAAAAAAATTGGTGAAATTGATATTGTAAAATTCAATGTTTACATACATGAGGATGATTTCAAATTACTATCGATTGAATATAAATTAATATTGCCAAGATAAAATGAACTATAAATTGGGACAAAATTTAATTGAGTGGTCATTTAAAATTAAACAAGAATATTTAATTGTTTGGTCAGAAGTCTTAGATGATCCAAATCCTATACACCTCAATAAAAATAAAGTAAAAGATCTTGGTTTAGGAAATAATTGTATCAATCAAGGACCAGCAAATGTAGCCTATATTATTAATTGTATTTCAAATAATTTTCATAAATTTGAACTTATTTCCATTAAAAATAAATTTAAGGGAAATGTCTTTTCTGGAGATAATGTGACTGTAACTGGATTAATTTCTTCAGTTAATAATTGTGACGAAACAATCTATCTTACTCTTGATTTATACCTAAACACACAAAATAAAAAAGGTGTTGTTGAGTCAACAGCGGTAATCAAAATACCATAAATAATTTAGTTTAAGTGTCTTTTTTACTCTCTTCATGAGGAACTATTTTATCAATAAAACATGTTTTATTTCTAAGCTTTAAAACGTCATTTGAACATATTTTTCTACCCATTTTTTGTGGCTCAATAATAATTGGGTTTTCAAAATTTAAATAATTAGACCCTTTACAAGATACATTAAATTTCTCTCTTTTTTGCATCTCAAAAATCATAAAATCTTTTTTAAAATCTACAGAACGAATTTTATCTGTCTTTAGACAAATACGTTTATTATCCTTTGCTAGAGTTGAGTTAGGATTTATAATTAAAAAAAGTAATAATAATGATAAAACTTGTCTAAAATGTAATGTCATAAAATAAAATTATTAAAAATTTTAAGTAAAATCAAATGAAACAATAGATTATTGTTGGGGAGGGGTAATATCAGACCAGTTTAAATCAATTGGCCCTCCATTAGATATAAGTATAAATTTTACCCCATCTTTGCCTGGCTTCTCAGGTCCATAGGAATAACCAGCTTTGACAACCCTAATGTCACCTTTTTTGTAAATCGGTTCATTTTCACCAAATTGCATTTCTCCATCCATAATAAAATATAAGGTGTTATGTCCATGCCAATGATCAGTTGCAATATAATCTGGTTCAAATGTTGTCTCAATAACCCAAGGTGACTCATCACATATTATTTTTACGGGTTGAGTTGGTCTACCATTTGGGTCATGAAATAATTCAGGTTTAAGTTTATTTACATTTACTGAACCTACTGGATTACCTCTCTTAGATAATTCTTCTCTTAAATCACTTGGTAATTCATAAATATCATCCCACATCAAGGGTATATCTCCACCTAAAGCAATAAGATAAAATCTACATCCTTCTTTACCAGCACCCTCAATTGTAGATGCGCCAGCCTTGACCCATCGAACATCTCCAGGATAGAAAGAACCTTCTCCTTCAGCTATAAATTCTCCCTCAAGGAATATTTGTACTATATCGTATGGATGCCAATGAGAATCTGCAACATAATTTGGTCTTAAGGAAGCTTCCCAAATGTATTCATCACCAGTTATTAATGTTCTAACCATTGAGGTTTCTCTGCCATTAACATCTTTAAAATAATCCCAATCATATTCACTTGGCCTGATATGTTTCCACATCTCTTTCATTACTAACCTCAGTTCCAGATAATTATGGCTCTAAAACCACTCTTCCTGTAATATTTCC
>ENA-OSEY01002218-OSEY01002218.1-marine-metagenome-genome-assembly--contig:-NODE-2218-length-12723-cov-2.450419_pt1 | contig 12723 bp, 9 predicted proteins | sample MGYA00248465_ERZ534230 | MGnify/ENA primary metagenome ERZ534230 (study PRJEB26409, sample SAMN06344110) | marine metagenome | isolation source: Sea water from surface | place: Atlantic Ocean:Southern... | reverse complement strand
CTATCTCTTTTGGATATAAAGTATTTCATTTCTCTGATGGAATTACTCATCAAAACACTTTGAAAATTATCACCATACCCTAGTCCGTTAGAAATCCCAATTGCTAAAGCGTAAATATTTTTCAGCATACTAGAATATTCAATTCCAATTATGTCATCTGAGATGTTTATATTAATGTATTTGCATTTAAAGGCATAAGAAATATTTTTAAATCTTTTTACATTGTTAGATGCCATTGTTAAATATGATAGTTTTTCCATTCCTACTTCTTCAGCATGGCAAGGGCCAGATATCATAGCAATATTGTTTGAAGAAATTTTATAATGTTTTTCTAAGTGCTCACTAAATAAAAGATTTGACTCAGGAACAATCCCTTTGATGGCGCTGATAATTATTTTTTTTGAAAAATCAATTTCAATTTTTTTCAATTCCGATTCAATGTATTTTGAAGGAACTGCAAAAATTAGTACATCACTATTTTCACAAACTTTATTTATATCAGATGAAATGTTAAGTTTTTTAATATTTAAATTTACAGAGCTTAGGTAATTTTTGTTATGCTTATTTTTCTTAATAAAATCAACGTTTTCTTTTTTTCTTATATACCAATTTATAGGGTTAATATTTTCTGAATCATTTTCAAGGTAGTTCTCACCTATGGACTGTATTAACTCCTGCCCGCCATTAACAATGTCATAACCTAGAGCCCATATCATAACCCCTCCGAGATTTTGAGTTTTAGCATATTCACACTTAAATCCAATAGACTCTGGATTATCAAATGTAATTATTTTGGATTCATCATCTTTGATAAGATATGGACAAAATGCATTACTATCCCAATGATAGCTCCAGCCATTATCTATTAAGGGAACAATTTCATGATACCACATATCTTCTACCGTACCTGAAAAAGATTGATTTATGTCATTGGTTGAATACTTTTTGCCCCAAAATGGGATACCTAAATTTATTTTTTCTCTCGGAATTCCCCTCGTATTTGCTAAGTAGGCTATTCCTGTACTGCATGAACCGTCAGAATCCCCTGGTGGTGATTGAAATAAAGGTGAATTATGTCCTGCATGAGAAGACCATCCTCCATGAATATCGTAGGTCATAGCATTAAAAAAATCAATATGAGATTTTAAAAAGTTAAAATCATACCATTGGCCAGACCAGTTCGATATTGGTACTGCCATTGTAATAAGTAATTCACTGTCAAAATCATTAAACATTGAATCCATTTCTGCAACTAATAAATTCAAATACTGACGATTCTGAATTGAATTAGGATGCTCCCAATCTAGATCAACTCCATCGTATCCATAATTGTCACAAATATAAATTAAGTTATTTATGAAATCATTTCTTAAAGATGGTGACGAAACAATAGCTTCAAATCCTACATTATTACCCCAGCCTCCAAGGGATAATAAAAACTTAGCCCCTTGGCTATGTATTGTCTGGGAATTTGAAATATTGAACATATTAGAATATGATTGAATATTAGCATTCTCATCTGGCCATGCAAAAGCGTGGTTTACATGTGTAACTACTGAAAAATCTATACTTGATATTGGTAAGCTACTTTGTACCCATTGAGGGTAATATCCTACAACTCGTTGGCTGAATAAAATATTTGCAACAATAGCCGTTAAAAGCTGTACTTTTATCAAGTTAAAAAGAGATGTCATTTTGAATAAACGAAAGTTATGTCGAAAAGATTTTGTTTCACTGATAATAATTGGGATATCCATTATTATCACAAGAAAGTGAATCTAATTTTGAGATATTGACTTTATAAACTATTCGGAACACTATTTTGTCTTTTTACTAGCTTTGTTTGAATGTTCTAATTTCTTTAGATTTGATTTTCAGATAAACCAAAAGATACTTTCATCAAATTATCTTTTGAGTCCCTATCTACAAATTTATATAATGGGTCAATACCAGCTTTGAATGGCTTCTCCTTCAACTTAATATCAAAAGTCGATAAGCTATCCGTAATAAACACTTTTTGTACATAGATGGGAATTTCTTGTTTGTTTCCATCAATTATTTTTTCTGCAATCACACCAATTTCTAGCCAATCATTAAGTGTTGCAGTTGTCTGGACTCCTAGACTATCTGAGTAAACCTTCTTTGCCTCTACTTCAAGATGTAGATTATAGGTTCCATCAGAATTTTCAATGGCTTTTGCTGACTTCGCCTTATTCTCATACAAGGTAATCTTTTCGAATGTGTCAGTTATTAGGTATTGTAAATCTTCTGGGGTCTCCTCTCTTAAGGTAGAAATAAATTGACCTATGTTTGGATATGGATCGTGCTTATATCTATACCTGTCAATGAATTTTCCCAAGGCTTTGTTGAATCTATCTACCCCAATAATTTCTGACATTGCATAGAGAGTGTGTCCAGCCTTATTGTATACAATATACTGTTCATTACCTTCTGTTGATATGATGGGAGGCTCTTTTGAATCAAATGCTCTACCGTCAAGATATTGATCGAGTTCATACTTTAAAAACTTCCTAAGTTGCTTGTCTCCTCTTTCTCTTGCTAGCAAGGATACAGCAGAATATTCAGATAGACCTTCGCTCATAAAGTTTGCACCTTTGACACTCCCTCCCGACACTTGATGGGGCCACCACTGGTGTCCCATTTCATGGGCGGTGACCCAAAATGGCATGTCAAGGTTATCTGGGTCATCAGGATCAACATCCATTATAAATCCAATTGCCTCAGAGAAAGGTATAGTATTTGGGAATGACTGTGCAAAAGATCGATATCTTGGGAACTCTAAAATCCTGCATTGTCTGTAAGGATATGGTCCATAGATCGAACCATAGTAGTCGATAGATTTTTTCATCGCATCCATCATTGTCTCAAGATTATAGGTATGTTTAGGATGATGATATATTTCAAGACTGATACCATTGTGCTCTTCTTTAAAGACCTCATACCTTGCAGAAACAAAAGTGAAAAAGTTGAATATTTTATCATCCATCTTATAATGAAAATATCGCCTATCTTCTTGCTCCCACTCCTTTTGTAAGTACCCCGGTGCCATTGCTATCTGATCTAGATCCGTACTCATGACAGCCTCGAAATTGACCCAGTCAGCATCGTCACCAAGTAATGCGTTTTGATTTCCTTTTAAATCATCATAGTTTGGAAGCTTTTTCCTTTCATCAAGATCGTATTTTTTTCGCACCAGTTTTTGAGTTAACTCACGTCCGCCATTATAACCAAAACTAGGAAAGAGTGAACTACTCTGTATCATGGTACCATTCTCAACAACCAGCAGATCTACACCACCATTATTGAATCCTTTTCTTTTTCTTTCACCCGAAAACTCCAAAGTGAACTCATCTCCTGGCTGAATAGGTGGATCAAATGCATACATCTTCCAACCAAGTGTGCTGTCATAAAAGACGAGTTCGTTATATCTGTTCCATTCATATTTATCAAACATCCAATCCTTTTGAGCGCAAAAGATAGTGTCTATGGAAACATCATGCTTATTTTTCAAATCATAAGTTCCACTAAACTCAACACGATTCTCCATTGGAAAGAGATCAACGCTGCAATCGACACTGGTTATTTTGGGTTGTGGCCTACCTTCATATTTTTTATATGCTTTTTCAAATTCTGCTGATTGTTTCTCCCAGTGTTTTGGGGGATAAAAGTCATTTAAAATATTGGTGTTATAAAAAATATATCCACCAGATCCAAGAAAGATAATAATGAAGGTTATGATACCATAACTAAGGGATGATGATAAGCGAATCTTAGCCTGATGAATTCGAGATCTGATGTTTCCAACCAAGCCTCTTTTCCAGAAGAGGTTTGACAGAAAAGCAAATAAAACAGCACAAGACCCCCAGTATAGTTTGTACCAAAATACCTTAGAGACATAAGGCGCAAATCCATTCATATCTGAGTAGGTCGCGCCTGATCCAGATCCATAGTAATAGAGAGTGTGGTTGAAACCTAACATTCCTTTAAACATCCCAAAGAGGAAATATAAGATAATGATAAAGTGGCCAAGGTATTTATTGCTGACAATAGTCTGAACCGTGAAAGCCAATACACAAAGCAATATAAAACCAGTCCAGTCCAAAAGAAACAAACGCTTTAAATAGAGATGGATTTCATAATCATAAAACCCTTTCCAGGTTTGTATCCCTAGGCCAACCAACATCAAGACAAACAACATCATCCCAGGGATCAGTATCAATGCAAACAATTTTGAAAGCATTGGTATCCAATTCGGAACTGGATGTGCATCCATAATACTATCAGCGTTTAGCTCTCTTTCTTTCCATATGATTTGGCCAGAATAAAAAATAATTAAAATAAGCATGAACAGATCAAAGCTACCCGTCAAGGAACCAAGAACTCGGTATGTTACAGGTAATATCTCAATACCATTGACGCTATCTCCAGCCCATTCATTCATTATCAAAAAACAAATTGCTGTGAATAATATTCCTTTAAAATAAGGATCAAGGAAGGCCCTTCTAACCTCCAAAATGACTTTAGCCCTGAACTGTTTTAAAAGCGTTACTTGGTTGAACGTTGGTTTATAAGGAGATGATTTTGTATAAACTGGATCTTTTTCGCTTTTATTTAATGATTTCTTTTTCTTTGATTTTCCAACTACATGAGAAAATTCAAATTTTTTCATTCCTACAAAAAGAAAAAGCACCCCCATAGAAATCCAGATGACACGGTTCAACAGCAACCAGTTGTTAACTGGGATGAGGAGTGTATTCTTTTCAGCAGGTGTCCAATAGCGAGTTGCATCCGAGACCGCATTGTCACCAAATGGATCTATTAGTGCAGCAAGCCATCGTGTATCAATGTCAGAAAGAAGCGAACCAGCAATGATGTATCCAAAAAATAGGACAATTGCACCTAAATAAGTTGGCAACATTCTTCTTGTGAGTATTGCAAGTGCAAAAATGATACTGCCAATGAAGAATACATTAGGAACCACAAAAACTAAAAATGGCTGTAAATAAGCATCAAATCGAAATGGCCCAATTCCTTCCTGATCAAGGTATGGCATTAAAAAACCGATAAATAATCCAATAGATGCCATCGTTTGGACCATAATATTCAGTACAAGTGCGCCGCCAAATCTTCCGATATAATATGAGGAAGGTTTAATTGGTTTTGTAAAAAATAATGGATGCATGTTAGTCTCAAAATCTCTGTACGCAGCATTACCAAAAATAGCCGAACATATTATTGTACCAACAATCGTAAAAAATGACTGAAAACCAGCTATTGCGTATGGCGCATTCCATTTAGTATTGTCCATCACCGCACTTGCACCAATTATTGCACCTCCCAAAATATTTACGATCAAAAAGGAAATGCTAAAAAATATGAGACAATAAACCCAGAACGATATCTTTTTTAGGCCTGACTTAACCTCAAAGCGTAGTATGTTCATCAACATATATCTTATCCCTAGATCTCAAAATTATTTATGGTTGCAAAGTAAAGATCTTCAATCTCGGGATCGCTAATAGTAAATCCGCTTTCTGGTCCTTCATCTGAAAATAAACGCACCTTAACTTTACCCATATACAATCTTGAAGATATAAGTCTTTCATCATCTTTCAAACTTTCGGCAACGTCTTTTTCAACCAATCCTTGCCAGACTTTTTTTTCTAACTTTTTGATTAATTCCAATGGCTTACCAACAAGTTTTAATTCTCCATTCAAAATAATAGCCATATCATTACAGAGATCACTCACATCATCAACAATGTGTGTTGATAAAATAACCACCACATTTTCACCAATTTCGCTGAGTAGATTATGGAATCGATTCCGTTGCATTGGATCTAATCCCGCAGTCGGTTCATCTACAATGATTAACTTAGGATCTCCTAGTAGTGCTTGTGCAATACCAAATCTCTGTTTCATTCCACCAGAGAATGTTCCAAGCTTTTGATCTTTAGATTCCCACAAATTCACCTGATAGAGCAAGGAGTCTACCTGCTCTTTTCTCCTCTTAGCATCTGTGATTCCCTTCATCACAGCCATGTGATCCAGAAGGTCAATTGCAGACACTTTGGGATACACACCAAACTCCTGTGGTAAATAACCCAACATCTCTCTAAGTCTCTGCTTGTCTTTTGCAACATCTACATCGCCGAGCATGATGGTACCACTGTCTGCCTCCTGTAAAGCGGCAATAGTCCTCATTAGAGTGGATTTTCCAGCTCCATTTGGACCAAGTAATCCAAAGATTCCATTACCAATTTCTATGGAAACGTTTTTCAATGCTTGCACACCATTGGGATAGGTTTTTGAAATATTATCAATATTTAGTTTCATACTGGTCTCATATTATCTTTTAATAAAAAGTGAATAATTCACTGAACTTATAAATATTACTGAGTTTTTTAATCCTTTTCATCGGTTTCTATCTCTATCCGCTCAAAATCTTCAGGTATTGTAAAAGTTAATGGGTCAAATGACGATGCATAAAGCTCCCTGATTTCAAAAAGAGCGGATTGAACCCAACCATTATTAGAGTCAATGCCCAATTTAGCCATTACTATGATCTCATCTGATTTTTTTATAGTATAAGAAGAGTCAACTCCGAGAATGAAATCACGAGAAGAAAATTTTATACTATCAATAAAATTAATGAACTCATTATTTTCTTCTGATGTTGATGAGATAAATGCATAAAGTGAATCTCTGAGAGGTAGTTCATCTACTACCCATTCTTCAATAATCATTTGATTATTTTTAGTATATATAGTGGTTGTCCATTTTTTTGTCCTAAATCCGTTAATCTCCTCAATGCTTTCGTTCAATGTTCTTTCTATTCTAGGAGAAGCATCATCGTCTTCAAAAATATCATTAGCAATTTTGATAAACCAGGATTCCTTTCCACCTTTTTGTGTGTTAGAATCTTCCTCCTCTGCTTTAATCGTTACGGAAACTTCTTCCGTATGTTCTTTTTCTTCTGTTTCTTCATCTGATTCATCACCCCAATTCATATCAGCAAACAGAGGATCTTCACCAGTAGGAGTGACCCAATACCTTTTTCGTTTTACATTATATCCTAAAATGTTTTCTGTTCCAGGAACCTTTATAAATCCTCTCTGACCGCCAAATAATCGAAAGATCCATCTCTTAGGGTTTAGTTGACCATGAAACTTTCCATAGCCAGGTGCGGCTGTAATTTCTGAAACGGTTTCTATTTCTCCGCCCCAATCCACATCGACTGTATACGCAACTACATATTTTACCTGCATGTCTTGTGCTATTATAGAAGAGATCAGTATAGCTAGTATCATATATCTCATAGATCAAATGATTTTAAATGATAATCCTACTATATTAGAAATTGAAGCTTCAATCGTATCTCCAGGATGTATCATACCAACACCCGATGGTGTGCCTGTAAAAATTAGATCACCCTGGGATAAGGGGATGTCTGCTGCCATCTCACACAGTATCTCCTTTGGAGACCAGATCATTTCTGAACAATTTCCAGACTGTTTAAGTTCTCCATTCACATTCAGTGTTAGTTCCAAATTGGATAGATCCTCTGACCTATTAATTGGTACTATATCGGAAATAGGTGCACTACCTAGGAAGTTTTTTCCACTAAACCAAGGCTTACCCTGTTCCTTGGCTAGACCTTGAATATCTCTTCGAGTTAGATCAACTCCAACAGCAAAACCAAAAATTGATAAGCTCTCACCGATAGCAATGACAAGCTCAACCTCATGTTGTAAGTCATTAGTTCCGTTAGGATATTTCACATCACTTGTTGTCAGTGTCCAGGTTGGTTTTGTAAAAATAAATGGTGGCTTTCTTTCGTCTGCCCCCATTTCCTTAGCATGTGCAGCGTAGTTCCTGCCTACGCAATACACATGATTAACAGGATATTTTTCAACAGAATCCTTAATATTTAGCAAAACTTGTTCTTTTGGTTTAAATGGAAAGTGTTTCATATAGTGAATAAAATGAATCGCATTATGTTATCGTAGTCAGATGTTTCATACTGAACTGTCTTTGCATCAATTAGTTTGGCACCTTCATAATGCGACGCCCTGTATGCCAGTTGTTGCTTTATGAATCGAATACGTAATAGAAATGATTCTGGATGTTTCCAGATACAATTTTGCAGATTTCCTTTTAGTACCTCAGCTACTTTTTTTCTAATTATAACTCTTGACTCTTCAGGCTGGATACTTATGGTAGAATCACCCACCCCTACCATGGTCGCATGTGTAGTCGTATTAGGAGAGACACCTAATACCTCCTCACATAGACCAGCATCTCCAGATACAAATGCTAAAGGTACACGAAGCTTTGCCGCAATATTTCCATGCAGAAGAAACTCAGAGGCTTGTTGATCATTGATGTAAATGCTATCTATCTTTGCAGAAGACATAGTGTGTGCCAATGGATTTCCTCCATGCCCTGCCATGGAATGATAACCTACCATCAATAAAGCATCAAAACTTTCATCCAGTTCTTGGACCATTGAATAAGGGTGACCGCTCCATCCTCGAATCAGTCTTACGTTAGCAGGTAACTTGTCTCCTAGAATATTTCGTCCAGAATAGTGCGCATCTTTGACCCAAATTTCTTTGGCACCTGCATCATTAGCACCGTTACATGCTGCAAGAACCTCATTGGTCATTCTCTCTTGAAATTGATTGTAAACTGATGGTTTTCCGTGCTCTACCTCATCCCAGTGAGTAACACCGGTAATGCCCTCCATATCCGCACTTATATAAATTTTCATAGTTTGCTTAATCTCCCCTTTCAAAGTATAACGTTTGCTACCATCAATGAAAGAGAATATTATAAAACTATGCTTCTACCAATTCATCTTTTTTAGATGTGATACTAAAGTCATCAGATTTCATCAAATAGTCTGAAACACTTAATGCGGTTTTAGCACCTTCACCCATCGATATAATGATTTGCTTGTACGGTATAGTTGTAACATCGCCGCAAGCATATATTCCTTCTTCAGAGGTTTCTCCCAGGTGGTTTACAATAATCTCTCCAAAATCGTTTAAGTTAACTGTACCTTTAAGAAACTGACTGTTGGGTACTAGACCTATCTGTACAAATACCCCTTTTAAATCAACTATCTTTTTTTCATTTGAGTCTCTTTCAACATACTCCAAACCACTAACTTTTCCTGAATCAGATATTATTTGACTTGTTTCAACGTTTGTCAATATTTCTATGTTCTCTTTTTCTTGAGCTTTTTCAACTAAAATGTTATCGGCCTTAAGATCTGGCATAAATTCAAAAACCGTTACCTTATTTACTATTCCAGAAAGGTCTAAAGCCGCCTCAATACCCGAATTTCCCCCTCCTACTACTGCTACATCTTTTCCTTTAAAAAATGGACCGTCACAATGTGGGCAATATGCAACTCCATTTCCAAGATTTTCCTTTTCACCAGGTACACCTAATTCTCTCCATCTAGCTCCAGTTGCAATGATTATAGTCTTTGTTTTAATAATTTCTCCAGAAGATAACTTAATTGATTTGATAATTCCCTTCTTGATGCTATCCACTTTAAAGTGTTCTTTTACAGTTACATTATACTCTTTTAAGTGAGAATGCATATCTCCAGTAAGTTTTTCTCCAGTCGTTTCGATAACAGAGATATAATTTTCAATACCCAGAGTTTCTTTTACCTGACCACCTATATTTTCTGATACTAATGCAACTTTCAGACCTTTTCTTGCGAGATAGATCGCTGAACTGATTCCAGCTGGTCCTCCACCAATGACAACGGTATCCTGAATTGGTAAACTTATTTCATTTTTACTTCCTATGTTTGGATAAATTGTTTTTAGTTTATTTATAATCTTAGAAGTATCTGTTCTGCCAGAAGAGAAAAACTCATTATTCAAAAAAATTGTGGGGACACCTTGAATATTTCTTTCTTCTACATCCTCTTTAAACAAACCTCCATCAATCATCTCGCAAGATATATTACCATTTAAAATTGCAAATTTATTTAACGCCTGAACAACGTCTGGACAAATATGACAATCGAGGCTAATAAATATCTCAAATTTTAATTTTTCTTTTATCTCGCTTACCATTGACATAATACCAGGGTCTAGTTTAAGGTCTGATCCTCCTAACTGAAGAATGGCTAGAACAAACGAATTAAACTCGTGCCCACCAGGAATTCCTGTGAACCGAATACCTGAGTCTATTTCGTTTTTGAATAAAGCAAACGTTATCGGACTTTTAGTATTATCTTCTAGATCGCTTTCTTCAAAATAGAGTTTATTGGAAACGTCACAAACATCAGCCAAGAAAGTTACCATATCCTTTCTTTTTGCGTGGTTGCCTTTTTGGAGGACGATTTTTATGTCGTCCTCCAAATTTTTCATGTAACCATTGAGAGAATCTTTTATATCAGGTGTTAATCTCATCCGCTTTTAATTCATGAAATTAGATTTTACCTGATAAATCAAGTGATGGTGTAAGCGTATCATCACCCTCTTGCCACTTGGCAGGACATACTTCATCGGGATTATCATAAACATATTGTGCAGCTTTCACCTTCCTGAGGAGGTCCTGTGCATCTCTACCAATACCTTCAGAGGTTATTTCGTAAGCCTGAATCACACCATTTGGATCTACAATAAAAGTTCCTCTATCGGATCTGCCTTCACCTTTTCTAAGAACTTTAAACTGTTTTGATAGTTTGAATTGATCGTCACTAATCATTGTATATTGTACCTTTGATACTACATCTGATGATTTGTGAAAAGCTTTATGAGTCCAATGCGAATCTGTCGATACAGCATATATTTCAACTCCAAGATTCTGAAATTCATCGTAATTATCAGCAAGATCGCCTAACTCAGTTGGACAGACGAAGGTAAAATCTGCAGGATAAAAGAAGAAAACAGACCACTTACCATTCAAATCATCACTTGAAACAGTCACAAAGTCCTCCGCTCCTGGTTTGAATGCATTTAATTTAAAGGGCTTAACTTTTTTATCAACTAAAGCCATTTTTTACTCCTTGTTTGTTTATTTGTTATTTTTATGTTCTAAACAGGTACCTATGAAGGTCACCTCAATATCATGCACGTCGAAGCTATAGTCATCTAAAACTTTCTCAGCAAAATTATTTGTTTTTTCAATTTCAATATCGGTAATTCTTCCACACTCAATGCACTTTAAATGATTATGGGGATGTGTATTCCAATCGAATCTTGCAACAGAGCCATCGTAGATCGTCTTAATAATTCCCATTTTAGATAGCTGCTTTAAATTTCTATAAACAGTTCCCAAGCTAATAGACGGAATAAAATTTTTTGCCTCATGATATACCCAGTCTGCATTAGGATGTGAGTTTGTTGAAAAGACAATGTCCTTTATAATGTTTCTTTGACGACTATATCTCATTACGTAAATTAATTAGTAATAGTTACTATTACTAATACAAAACATATTAAATCTTAAAATATATCAAACTAACTTTAGATATATTTACAAACTAAAATCAAAAGGATTTATACATGCTAAATGTTAATGATACGGCACCAGAGTTCACCCTAAAAAATACTTCGAAGGATGATATCTCATTATCTGATTATAGTGATAAATTAGTGGTATTGGCTTTTTATCCAGGTGCTTTTACAGGAGTATGCGATACTGAAATGTGCACACTCCAGGGTAATCTAGATGCTTTTAATGGCCTTAATGCAACCGTTTTAGGTATCAGTGTTGATTCGCCTTGGGCAAATGGTGGATTTTCAAAACAATATAATCTGGAGTTTGACCTCTTATCTGATTTAGATAGAAAGGTCATTAAAAGCTACGATGTTGTGTTCGAAGGCCTCGGCGGTATTGAAGGTTACACCTGCGCAAATAGAGCGGTTTATATTGTTCAAGGCGGTGTCATAAAATATGCTTGGGAAGCATCACCTAATCCAGGTGTCGAACCAGATTATGATGAAATAAAAAACACGCTTCAAAACCTTTAATATTTAAATCAGGAAAACCCCTCTCAGGAGGGGTTTTCTTTTACACTAAAGTATTCTTTTAAAACTCCTCGCCCAACCACTCCAAGGATAACCAAAAGACCTCCCAATTTGGCCGTGCTCGACATAGTTTCACCTATGAAGATAAGCGCAAGAATAGGATTTAATATTGGTTCTATTACCGGGTAAATGATTGCATCCAATGCTGAAACGTGTTTTATAGCAATACTATAAAGTACATACGCCAGCCCTAGTTGGAAAAAACCAAGAAAAATTGTATAAGCCCAAGCAATAGGGTCATATGTGACCCCACTGTGGTAAAAAGGAGTGCATACTAGGAATGTAATAATATTTCCTACTAAAACTGAATCGATAGGATTATCATTCTTTTGTTTTCGCATAAAGAGCGTTAATCCTGCAAAGCCTACACCAGATAATAAAGCTAAAGTATTACCCCAAAACTGTTGGAAGCTTAATTCTTCTAAAAAGAAGCAGACAAGACCAGTCAAAATAATTATAATTGCAATCCAGTCTATTTTTGTAGATCGCTCACCAAGGATGTAGTAGCCAAATAATGCTACATAAACAGGTGCAGCGTATTGAATTAGGATGACATTGCCCGAGCTAGTAAGCTTGTTTCCAACGACAAAACATATAACCATTAACGCATAGCAAATGGCTCCAGCCCGTGTATTCTTCC
>ENA-OSEY01002216-OSEY01002216.1-marine-metagenome-genome-assembly--contig:-NODE-2216-length-12724-cov-3.898395_pt1 | contig 12724 bp, 10 predicted proteins | sample MGYA00248465_ERZ534230 | MGnify/ENA primary metagenome ERZ534230 (study PRJEB26409, sample SAMN06344110) | marine metagenome | isolation source: Sea water from surface | place: Atlantic Ocean:Southern... | reverse complement strand
TATAAATATAAAGAAAATCTTACTGTTGAGGAACTTAAGACTAAACTATTTAAAACTTCACGTCCAAAGTCAGCTTTAATGATAAATGAGGCTTGTGAAAAAGGTTTCTTTTTTTTAGAAAAAACCTCAAACGATCAAAGAAAAAAATTTATAAAACCTACTGGAAGTTTTGTTAAAGAATTTGAAGATTATTTAAAAAGACTGAGAGAAATTTCAATTTAACCTGTATTTTTCACTGCAGCAGATATTCCTGCAATTGAGGTCATCATAGCATCATTTAAATATTTCATATCTTCGCTTTTTAATCTTTTACTTGAAATTTTGTTCATTACTACAGCTTGAAGAATATTCAAAACCTCAGAATAAATATTTCTGACTAAAATTGTAGTTCTAAATTTTTTTCTTTGATTTAATATTTCCCTTGGAGTTATATAATTATTCAATTTTTTAATAATACTAAATTCTGATCTAAGTGTATCACCAACCTCTTTTAATTTTTTATCAGCTAGATTATTTTCATAAACCTCAGATATCTCAGGATCGACTTTAGAAATTACCATATCTAACATATCCATTGTGGAATTGAAAAACGGCCAATTTTTTTCCATATCAGTTACTGTTTTTTTATAATTTTTCGATGAGGAGTATTTCAAAGCATCACCAGTTCCTAACCAAGCTGGTAGCATTAATCTAATTTGTGTCCAAGCAAATACCCAAGGTATAGCTCTTAAGCTTTGAATATTATCTACGTTCTTTCTTTTAGATGGTCTTGAGCCAATAGATAATTTTCCAAGAGCCAAATGTGGTGTTACAGTTTTAAAGTATCTAATAAAATCTGAATTTTGATTTATATTTTTTCTGTAAGCAGAAGTTGAGATTTTTGTCATTTTTTCGATTAAACTTCTCCAACTCTCTTTGGGCGCTGGGGGTGGATTAAGAGTTGCTTGCATAACGGATCCTATATAACTACAAAGATTATATTTTGCTAAAGGTTCGTAGCCATATTTTTGTTGTATCGTCTCTCCTTGATCAGTAATTCTAATACGTCCATATACTGACTCTGGAGGTTGTGATCTCATCGTCGCTTGAATAGGTCCACCACCTCTTCCAGGTGACCCTCCTCTTCCATGAAAAAAAGTTAATTGAATTTTATATTTTTTGGCAATTTTCAAAATTTCTTCTTGTAATTTATATTGATGCCAACTTGCAGATAATTTTCCAGCATCTTTACTAGAGTCTGAATAACCAATCATTATCTCTTGTTTATATTGTATCAATCTTCTGTACCAACTTAACGAAAATAATTTTTCCATAATAGATTTTGCATTCTTTAAGTCTTGGAGAGTTTCAAAAAGTGGCACAACTCGTAATTTATCTTTTATATCCGCCTCTTTTTGCATTAAATATACTGACAAAATGTCAGAAGCTGCTGAAGTCATAGATATTACGTAAGCGCCCAAACATTCGGTTGGTTCGTCAGCTAAAACTTTAAAAGTTGACCAAACTTCATTATTTTCTTTATTTTTAAAAGTAAAATTTTTGAAATTTTTTGATTTTTTTTTCATAAATTTTGATAAATATTTTATTTTTTTTTGCTCATTCCAATTTAAATAATTAGAATTTTCTTTTTTCTTAATATATTCAGCTAATAACTGAGCATGTCTAGACGACTCTTGTCTAACATCAATTTTTGCAAGATTTATACCAAAACATTTAGCTCTTCTCATTAGATCAAGCAGTTCTCCACTAGCTATGTTTTCACTTTGATTTTTTTCTAGAGATTCTCGCACTACTCTTAATGGTTTTAAAATTTCTTCTTTTGAAGATAAAAGTTTTTTCCTATTTAATGGTTTTTTTGCAACCAAATGATTTTCAATATGTCTATGAGTTCTCCTCATTTTATCTCGCAAAGGTCTTAAAAAAACTCTATAAGGTTCGTAAGTTTTTCCAGTAAATCTTAAAATTTTTTTTGAACATTTTTCCATTGATAATCCTCTTATCAATTTTGTTAACCCTTTTTCATAAAGTTTTGCAGCTTCCCATCTTGATAGCAATATAACTTCTTTAGTAACTTTTGATGTAACATTAGGATTGCCATCTCTGTCTCCACCCATCCAGGATCCAAATTGAATAGGGTTAAAATTTTTGGGAAGATTTTTTCCCATATTTTTAACAAAGATTCCATTTAACCTTCTATAAACTTTAGGAATAGTCTCCCATAGACTATCTTCTATAACTGCCAATCCCCAACGTGTTTCTTCAGAAGGCGTAGGTCTAAACCTTTTGAGATCATCTGTATTCCATATGATTGTGAATTCATCATATAACTGTTTTTCTAAAATCTTTATTTTTGATAATTGATTTTTCATTAATTCTCTTTGTTCCATGATCTCTGTGATACTATGGTATTTTTGTATTAAAGTTCTTCTTTTAACTTCAGTGGGATGAGCAGTTAAAACTATTCCTATATTTAAATTTTTTGCAATGTTATAAATTTGATGAGGTGAAATTTTTTTATTTTTAAAAAGACTTTCAAAAATTTCTTCTATAAATATATTTTTATGATCTTTCTTAATTTTTGAGTTTTCGAATTCATCTAGTTTTCTAGAAGCATCAATTGCCTCAGATAAATTTATAAAGTTCATAAAATGTGTAAACGCTCTAGATAACTTAAATATTTTTTCAGGACTTAATCTTTGAATTTCTTGCTCAATTTTTTTGAATCTTTTTTTATTATCTTTATTTTTAATATTTGCCTTAGATAATAACCTTATTTTCTCAACCAAATTGAAAAACTTATCCCCTTCTTGTTTTTTAATTACTCTACCTAAAATATTTCCTAGAAACCTAACATCATTTCTAAGAGATTTGGTTGGGATTCTTTCGTAATATAAATCTCTTTTTATCATTCTTACAGATCTTCATATTACAATAATTTTAGATAAATTGATTATTAAATTATCGCAGTGTTGTTAATTCTCCTTAGATAATTTAGTACTTTGTTCTCCTAAAAAATCTACTTTTAGAGTCATTTGATCTCCTTCTTTTAGATAATCAGGAGGATTCATTCCCATTCCTACCCCAGATGGAGTACCAGTAGTAATTATATCTCCAGGCATTAAAGTCATAAACTGACTTATATGTGAAATCAGATAATTAAAATTGAAAATCATTAAACTTGTATTTCCAGTTTGTCTTCTTTTACCGTTTAAATCGAGAGTCAAATTTAAATTAAATATATCTTTAATTTCATCTTTGGTAACTAAATATGGACCTATAGGTCCAAATGTGTCTCCAGATTTTCCCTTAACCCACTGTCCTCCTTTATTTTTTTGCCAATCTCTTTCACTGATGTCATTACAAACACAATATCCAAGCACAAATTCTTGAGCATTATTGTGATCTACATATTTAGCTTTTTTTCCGATTACTAAAGCAATTTCAACTTCATGATCAAGGCACTTTGAATCTTTTGGGATTACTACATCGTCATAAGGACCAATTATACAATTAGGAGATTTATTAAATACAATTGGCTCCTTCGGAGCTGCTGAATTAGTTTCTTCCGCATGTGCTTTATAATTTAGTCCTATTGCAAAAAAATTCGAAGGATTAATTATACAAGGACCTATTCTTTCTTTTTTATTTATTACAGGAAGAGAGTTTATTTCCTGATCTTTAATTTTTTTTAATGTTTCAAAATTTAAATTTTGAGGATTAAAATCACTAATTATTTTTGATAAATCTCTAAAATTATTTTGACTGTCTAATAAAGCAGGTTTTTCTTTTCCTTTGTCTCCAACCCTGAGCAACTTCATTAATAGCTTACTCTTCTTCCTAGCCTTGCTGCACCTCTAACACCACTAGCATCACCATATTTTGGTTTTAAAAATACTCCTTCAAATTCATTACCCGCAACAAATTTTCTGACATTTGATTGGATTTCATCAAAAAAATCAATTTCATTTGATAAACCACCTCCAAAAATAAACGCATCAGGATCTAAAATATTTACAACTGAAGCTATTCCTAAAGACAAATTTTTCTTAAATTGCTCAATGGTTTTTTTTGCATCTAAATCATTTTTTCTAAATAACTCAAAAATTTGTTGAGCATTTAAATCTTTTTTAAAATTATTTTTAAACATTTTTGATAAACTTAGGCCTGAAACAAAACTCTCTATTTCTCCATCCCTTAAATTTTTTGTATTATTATTAAAATTATCAACATTTAAAGGGAGTTGATTATGCCCCCACTCTCCTGTAATTCCATGTGGTCCTGAAACAATTTTTTTATCAATAACTAATCCACCTCCTACTCCTGATCCTAAAATAACTCCAAAAACTATTTTATAATGTTTACCAGATCCATCTATTGCTTCAGAAAGTGTAAAACAATTTGCATCATTTTCACAAAGAACTTCTCTAGATAAAGATTCTCTCAAATCTTTTTGAAATGGTTTATTATTTATCCATTCACAATTTGGCGAATTTTTTACTAGCCCTGTTTGTATTGAATGTATCCCTGGATGACAAACTCCTACAGGAAGTTTTTTATCTGCATTTTTGTCTAATTTAACTACTATATCTGATATAGCTTTTATAATTGAAGCATAATCCTTTGGGCAGTCAATTCTAGACCTGCTGCTTTCTTCTCCACCATCATGTAAAAGAATATATTCTATTTTTGTTGCACCTACATCAATACCAATTTGCATATTATTTTAAAATTTTTTTTATTTCTTTAGCTGTAAATAATTTAGGAATTTTACAGGTGGTTGCAATTTTTTTTGGCTTATTTGTCCTTGCAGAATACATTGTTGATTGTATTAAATCTAAAACGTGAACAGATACCTCTCCATTGCATCTATGTTTTTTTTTATGCTCAATACAATATGCCATTTCAGCTAAACCTACTCCTCTGTAATTAGCGTTTGTGGGTGACTCGTTGGCTCTAGAACTTTGCGTTCTTATATTTATTTTTCCCAAAGCCATTTTATTAGTTTTGAATTTTTGCCAAGGTTTCCCAAGTTTTTTACAAACATAAACTGAACCTCCAAACATATTCGGATCAGGTACAATCATAGATCCTTTAGTTCCATACAGTTCAATATGATTTCTTTGATGAGCTATAACATCAAAAGATAATGTTAATCTTATTATACTATTATTTTCAAATACAATTGTCGTAAAATAGGTTGTAGGACATTCTACTTTAATTTTTTTACCTTTTTTTGGACCTATCCCTATTGTTCTAAATTTTGCACCCTTCATTAAACTTGCAGCTTTAACTTCTTTAGCTGGTCCTAATAAATTTACCAAAGCAGTTAAATAATATGGGCCCATATCAATTACTGGACCACCTTCTTTTTTTGCAAACCATGGTTCAGGATCTGGGTGATAAGATTGCACACCCGGGAAAGCAAATATTGCATTACCAAGTTTAACTTTACCTAAAATATCACTTTCTAAAAGTTCTTTTGATTTTTGATTACCTCCACCTAGAAATGTATCTGGGGCGTTTCCTAAATAAAGTTTTTTTTTATTTGCAATTTTTAGTAATTCTTTCCCATCTTTTAAATTTATTGCTAAAGGTTTTTCCGAATAAACATGTTTACCGTTTAAAAGAGCCTTTTTAGCTATTTGATAATGAGATTTTGGAGGTGTTAAATTTAAAATTATTTCAATTTCGTTATCCTTAAGTAAATTAGAAACAGAGAGAGATTTAATTCCATAATTCTTTGAACATTTAATCGCTGCTTGTTCTTTTATATCTGCACATTTTACTATTTTAAAATTATTAAAGTATTTATGCGCTCTAAAATAAGTTTCTGAAATATGACCGCAGCCTATTAAACCAACTTTAAAAACTTTGTTCATGGTTTATTAAACACCTTGTCTTTGTTTAGATTTACCTTCTTTGTGTAATTTCAATGCTTGTTCATTTTCTTTTGTAGAAGGAATCTCTAAAGTTGGACTTTCCCAATATGCGGATCCTTCTAACCATTGATATGAATGTGTTTTAATTGAAATTACATAGGTAACTTTTGATTTTTTTGCTCTTTTGAAAGCTTCTTCAAGTTCTGAAATGGATGAAACTTGTTCTGATTTTGCTCCCATGCTCTCTGCATGTTTTGCAAAATCAACACCAACAAGTTTAGGCGCATTAGAGCTTTCAAATAGACAATTAAATTCTTTACCACCTTTGAATAATTGTAATCTATTGATAACTGCATGACCTCCATTGTCACATACAATTACAATAAGCTTATTATCAGTTATCACTGATGAATAAATATCAGAATTATATAATAAGTAAGATCCATCTCCGATAAATGTTATTACTTCTTTATCTGGATTTGCCATTTTAATACCAAGGGCGCCTGAAATTTCATAGCTCATACAACTAAAGCCCCATTCTGTTTCATGTGTGTTTAGTTCTCTTGGTCTCCAAATTTGAACAACTTCACCAACCAATCCACCTGCAGCAGTAACTGCTATATCTGTAGGGTCTGAATTTCTATACACTGCACCAACAGCATGTGCATAACTTGGAACTTTTTGATTAGTTGGTCCACTTTCCTTATCTACATAATCATTCCAAGATTTTAGTTCTTTTCTTGATTTTTCGTACCAGTCATCTGGAGCCTTCCAATCACCTAGAGCTAATGATAGTTCATTGATTGATGCTTTTGCATCGCCGATAACAGACTGAGCCATATGTTTGTTCGCATCGAATCTTGCAACATTAATTGAAACTAATGAAAACTTTGGATTTTCAAAATTTGCCCAAGACCCTGTTGTGAAATCTCCAAGTTTTGTACCAATAGCAATTGCTAAATCAGTTTGTTTTGCAAAATTATTTGCAGCTTTTCCTCCAAGTCCTCCTATTGGTCCTAAAAAATGCGAATGATCTTTCTTCATAGTTGAATAACCCATTACTGTTTGGGTAACAGGAATATTATGTTTAATTGCAAAATTGGATAGATCTTCCATTGCGTCTGAATAAAAAACTCCACCGCCTGAAATAATTATTGGATTTTTTGATTTCTTTATTTTTTCTGCTGCTTCTTTAATTTGAAAATCATCTGGACGGGGTCTTCTTATATTATGAATTCTTTCTTTAAAAAATTCTTCAGGATATTCAAACGTTTCTCCTTGAATATCTTGGCACAAAGAAATGCATGCTGGTCCACAATCTGCTGGATCTAACATGACTTGGATTGCTTGTGGCAAAGTTTGAAGAATTTGTTCTGGTCTGGTTATTCTATCAAAATACCTTGTTACAGGTTTAAAAGCATCATTTTGGCTAATACCAGGATTATTAAAATGTTCTACTTGTTGTAGGACAGGATCAGGCATTCTATTTGCATAAGTATCTCCAGGTAAAAATAATATTGGAAGTCTATTACTCATAGCTACAGCAGCTGCAGTAACCATATTTGTTGAACCCGGTCCCACTGAACTTGTAGCTATAAAAATTTGTTTTCTTCTTTTTGCTCTAGCATAAGCTATGCCTGTTAAAGCCATATTTTGCTCATGATGACCTCTATAAGTTGGTAGTATGTCTTTATTTTCTTCTAGAGCTTGTCCTAAGCAGGCAACATTACCATGACCAAAAATACCAAATGCACCAGCAAATAATGGTTCTTTTTTACCATCGATCAAAATTTTTTGAGCTATAAGAAATTTTACAATTGCATGAGCACATGTAAGCTTTATTTTTTTCATAATTGTAGATATATTCCCTTAAAAATTTCACTTAATAAACCATAAAATAAAAATTATGTATAGTAAATTTGGACAGTTCATTGATGGTAAATGGCAAGAAGCAGAAAAAAAAGAAACTTACGAAGTAATTAATCCTGCAACTGAAGAAATTATTGGTAAAGCGTCAAAGGCATCAAAGATAGATGTTCAGAAAGCTTTGAAATCAGCAGAGAAAGGCTTGGAAGTTTGGAAAAATACTTCACCATGGAAAAGATCTTATGTTATCAGAAAAATAGCTGATTTAATGAGACAAAAACAAGATGTGTTAGCAAAATGGCTTACCTTAGAAGTTGGTAAACCAATAGCCGAGGGAATTGGAGAAACAGGTGGAGCAGCAGATATATTCGAATGGAATGCTGAGGAAACAAAAAGAATTTACGGTCAGACAGTGCAAAGTAGATTTCCTGAAACAAGGGTACACATTTATTATCAGCCAGTTGGAGTAGTGGCAGCGTTAGTTCCATGGAATTTTCCATTAGTTTTAGCAGCTAGAAAAATATCAACTGCATTAGCTGCTGGATGCTCTGTAATTTGTAAACCAGATGTTATTACACCTGGTACTGTTATGGAATTGATTGATATATGTAAGGAAGCTGGAGTTCCTCCAGGTGTTGTAAATCTTTTATCAGGTGACCCTGCTGAAATATCAAATGAATTATTAGAGTCAGATATAGTTAAAAAGGTTTCTATTACAGGATCTACAAGAGTAGGAAAACTAATATTGAAAAAAGCTGCAGATAAAGTTCAAAGAGTTACTATGGAGCTAAGTGGTCATTCTCCTTTTATTGTTTTTGATGATGTAGATATAAATAAAGTTGCTGACATGGCAATTACAGCAAAATTCAGAAATAATGGACAAGTATGTATTTCACCAAATAGATTTTATATTCAGGAAAAAAAGAAAGATGAATTCATAAAAGCTTTTATAGATAAAACTAAAAAACTTAAAATAGGAAATGGATTAGATCAAGATGTTCAGCTAGGTCCTTTAACTACAGCTAAAAGATTATCAGAGGTTGAGGCTTTAGTTGAAAAAACAAAGAAAGAAGGTGCAAAAGTTTTATTAGGGGGAAAAAGGCCGTCTGGATTTAATAAAGGATATTTTTACGAACCAACAATTTTTGATAATGTAAAAGATAATTTTACAATTATGAAAGAAGAACCATTTGGACCGCTAGTTCCAATGTTATCATTTAAAACATTTGATGAGGTAATTGAGAGAGCTAATAATAATGATCTTGGACTGTGTAGTTATATATATACAAATTCTATGGATCAGGCTCATAGAGCATCTGAACTTATGGAAACTGGAACAGTTGCAGTGAATACACCTGCTGTAGCAGTGGCAGAAGCACCTTTTGGTGGGATCAAGCAAACTGGTTATGGACGTGAAGGTGGATCGATGGCTATTAAAGATTATCTAAATATTAAATATACTCATTTGGGATTAAAAATATAATGAGAGCTAACAAAATAAGAAAAATGATGAAAGATGGAAAACCAATTGTTAATGGTTGGTTACAAATTCCAAGTTCTTTTTCAGCTGAAGTAATGTCTCACCAAGGATGGGATTCTTTAACTATTGATATGCAACATGGTGTAATAGATTATCCAAATGCATTACAAATGCTACAAGCTATATCTACCACAGATGTAACACCTTTAGCTCGAGTTAATTGGAATGAACCTGGTCAAATAATGAAAATTCTAGATGCGGGTTGTTATGGAGTTATTTGTCCAATGGTGAGTAATAAATTAGAGGCAGAAAAGTTTGTTCAAGCTTGTATGTATCCCCCAAAGGGTTATAGAAGCTTTGGACCAATAAGAGGATTGATTTATGGTGGTGGAGATTATGGTGATCATTCAAATGAAGAAATTTTAAAAATTGCAATGATAGAAACTAAGGAAGCGCTTGATAAGCTAGATGAAATAATGAGCACTGACGGTATTGATGGAATTTATATTGGTCCAGCCGATTTAAGTTTAGCTATTGGAGAAAAACCAGCTTTTGATAATCCTGAGGATAGTCCAACATATAAACAAATTGTAAATATTTTAAACCACGCAAAAAAAAATAATATTTTTGCAGGTATTCACAATGCAACACCTGAGTATGCAAAGCAAATGATAGATTTAGGATTTAATTTAGTAACCATTGGATCAGATCAAAGGTACATGAGTGCTGGTGCAAAAGAGGCAGTATCGAAACTTAAAACAGTTAAATCTAAACAAGACTCAAAGGCATATTAAATTTAGTGTCAGATAAAAAAAAAATTTTAATTATTCAACCTATTCATAAAGCAGGTATAGATTTGTTAGAAAATCATCCTAAATTTGAATTTGAAGTTATTGAAAATATTGATTCAGAAAATATTGTTTCAAAAATATCTGAATGTGATGCTCTTTCAATTAGAACTGCAAAACTATCTGGCGAGTTATTTAATAAATTTAATAAATTAAAAATTATATCAAGGCATGGTGTTGGTTATGATAACATTGATATTGAAAGCTCAAAGAAAAACAATATTACTTTAACTATAACAGCTACTGCAAATGCTGTGGCTGTATCAGAGCACGTTATGTTTATGCTTTTAAATATTTCAAAAAGAAAAGATATGTACGACAGTAGTGTAAAATCAGGAAGATTTAGCGATAGAAATAAACTTCCTAAAACAATCGAATTATGGAATAAAAATATTTTGATTGCAGGTTTTGGAAGAATAGGCCAATCTTTGATTAAAAGATGTAAAGGTTTTGAAATGAATGTTTTTGTTTATGATCCATTTGTTTCAAAAGATATTATTGAAAAATTTGGTGGTCAAAAAGTTGAAAACTTAACTGATGCTATAAAAGAAATGGATGCTATCTCCCTACATGTACCTTTAAATAAAGATACTGAAGGCTTAATAAATTATGAACTTTTAAAAACAATGAAAAAAAACTGTATTATTATTAATGCAGCAAGAGGAGGAATAATTAATGAGATAGATTTAAATAAAGCACTTAATGAAAATTTAATTTTTGGGGCAGGTCTTGATGTTTTTAAAATAGAGCCACCTGAAGAAAATAATCCTTTATTAAAAAACGATAAGGTATTTTTAAGCCCGCATACTGCTGCATTTACAGAAGAATGTATGATTAGGATGGGAAAAGAAACTATACAAAATATTATTGATTTTTTTGATAAAAGATTAGACAAATCTAAAATAGTTAAACTTTAATTTATGAGAATAAATTTTAAAAATTTTGGTCTTTTAGAAGCATTAGTTCTTTTATCTGTAGTTTATGTAGTTGGAATGTTGATATGGACTGCAAGCACTAGGCCAGCCGTTGAAGCAAAAGCAAATTTAGTAAAAGAAAATCATCAAAAAGTTGTTGACTTTATTAATGGTGAAATAAACAAATGTGGAAACTCAAACGAGAACTCTTTAACTATTTGGGGAGATCCTTGTAACGGCGAGTGGATTTCGGATAAAGTAGTTAACTATATTAATAATAATCTACAAATAGAAAATCCATTTTCAGATGATTCTAAAGTAAAAACAGATCCGGACCCTAGGATTAAAGCAGAGGGGAAAGCTGGTCAATCTGTTGAAATGGGTGTGATATTTGTAATGTCCTCAAATTTTCAACCGGAGGCTGGTTCAGAATGGATAGTAGGAACTTGTTTTAAATCACCATGTGTAGCTGCTGGAAATAACGAACTTACTTCAATTTATAGATAATTATTTTTGATCTATTTCAATATTAGTCTGATTTAATATTTTTTTTAAATAGTTAAATCCTTTAATAGCATATTCAAGAGGGTTTGCTTTTTTAGGATCTTGCTCCGCTTCAACAACTAACCATCCAGAATAATCTTTCTTTTTAAGGATTTCGAATAAAGGTTTATAATCAATACATCCATCACCTGGTACAGTAAATGCCCCCTCTAGAAATGCATCTCTAAAACTTAAATCCTCTTTTAAAGATTTTTCAAGTACATGTTTTCTAATATCTTTGCAATGCACATGTTTAATTCGTCCACTATAATTTTCTAATATTTTTTTAGAATCTCCTTTTGCAAACAAAAGATGACCAGTGTCTAAAGTTAATTTTACACATTCATCTGTACTATCTAAAAGTCTTTCTGTTTCTTCTTGGGTTTCTACTACTGTTCCCATATGGTGGTGATAAGCTAAAGGCATGCCTTGATCCTCTAGGTATTTACCCATTTCAGATATTTTTTTAGAAAAAATTTTCCATTCATCATTTTCCATCTTTGGTCTTGTAGACAATTTTCTATTTGGATCTCCTTGAATAGATCCAGAAACTTCAGCAAAAACTATACATGGTGAATTACAATCTTTAAATAATTTAAGCTGTTCTTTGATTAATTCTTTTTCTTCCTCTACTGAATTTTTTCTTAAATTTGCACCATACCAACCTGAACAAAGTTTTAAATTATATGTATTTAATTTGGGAATTAATTCTGAGGACTTTTTTGGAAATTTACCACCACTTTCAACTCCGGTGTAACCAGCCTGACTTGCCTCCTGCAAACATTGCTCTAATGATGTTTCTCCACCCAGTTCAGGCATATCATCGTTGCTCCATGCGATCGGTGCTACTCCTAATTTTACTGACATAATAAATATTTTTAGTTAAGATATAAAAATAATTTTTTAATTCAAACAAAAAAATGATTAATATTGCTTTATTCGGTCTTGGTAGAATTGGATTGATGCATGGAAAAAATCTTATGAGGAATAAAGATTTTAAACTAAAGTATGTTTACGATCTAAATAAAAAACTCACTATAAAAGCTTCTAAAATTTTAAAATCTAATAAGATAACTAGTCCATCTGTTGCATTTAAAGATAAAACATTAGATGCAATATTTATAGCATCTTCAACCTCTACTCATATTCAATTAATTCTTGATGCAGTTAAATATAAAAAGGCGATTTTTTGCG
>ENA-OSEY01002213-OSEY01002213.1-marine-metagenome-genome-assembly--contig:-NODE-2213-length-12728-cov-3.989566_pt1 | contig 12728 bp, 15 predicted proteins | sample MGYA00248465_ERZ534230 | MGnify/ENA primary metagenome ERZ534230 (study PRJEB26409, sample SAMN06344110) | marine metagenome | isolation source: Sea water from surface | place: Atlantic Ocean:Southern... | reverse complement strand
ATATTTCCCGATCTTAAAGCAGATAGATTTGTTAAATTTAATTTTTTTGAATATTTAATTACTTCAGCTTTTAATTTTCTCACTTAAATAAACCTTTCAAACCTTTTTCTGAAGCTTCACAAACACCTTTTTCTGTGATTAAACCTGTAACTAATTTAGCAGGCGTTACATCAAACGCTAGATTTAAAGACTTACTTTTTTGTGGGTAAATTCTTACTTTTTTAATCTCATTATTTTCATCAATTCCCTCAACATGAGATAGTTCCTCTGAATTTCTTTCTTCTATTGGAATTTGTTTATGGTCTTTAATACTCCAGTCTATTGTTGAGCTGGGTAAAGCAACATAAAAAGGAACATTATTATCTTTTGCAGATAACGCTTTTAGATATGTTCCAATTTTATTACACACATCACCATTGGATAAAGTTCGGTCTGTTCCAACAATGCACATATCTACTTGTCCTCTTTGCATTAAAATACCACCTGCGTTATCAGTGATAACAGTATTTGAAATTCCCTCCTCATTTAATTCATAAGATGTTAAGTTAGCCCCTTGATTTCTGGGTCTAGTCTCATCGACCCAGACATGAACTTTAATTCCTTTTTGATGTGCGTGATAAATCGGTGAGGTAGCAGTTCCCCAATCTATTGTTGCTAACCATCCTGCATTACAGTGTGTTAATATATTGACTGTGTCTTTTTTTTTGTTTGAAATTTCCTCAATAATTTTAAGACCATTCAGACCAATGTTTTTGCAAAATCCTTCGTCCTCTTCTTTTATAGCCTTTGCTTCGTCTAAAGCTATTTTCAAAATATCTTTCTCATTAATGCCATTTAATTTTTTCATCATTCTATCAACTGCCCACTTAAGATTAATTGCAGTGGGTCTTGATGCAATTAATTCTTCACTAGATTTTTTTAGAAAGGACAAATCATTTTTTTCTATTATTGATAAAACTAAACCGTAAGCAGCTGTTGCTCCAATTAATGGAGCTCCTCTTACTTCCATTGTTTTAATGGCATTAATTGCGTCTTTTACATTTTTTAAATCTTTAATTACAAACTTATGAGGTAGTTTTGTTTGATCAATAATTTTAACTAAATTATTCTCAAACCAAATTGTTTTGTAAGACTTCCCTTCTATTTTCATTTTCTTTTTTCCATTTTTCTCAATCTTTCTCTCAAACTTGGATTTAAAGAATTAAACCATTTTTTTTCTTGCCCTGATTTAGGTAAAACTTCTCCATACTCAATCATTTGATCTGGCAACAAATCTTCTAAATACACCCAAACATTTTCTTTTCTTAAGTTAGTATTTTTAATTAAAATTTTTCTTAGCCCTAAAATTAATTGTTTTTTAACTTTTGCAGTACGTCCAGATCTTATTTGTCCATTTAAAAAAATTTCTTTAGTCTTTACTAATTTACCTCCCATGAAATGAGAATTTTTTTCATTTTTTTGAAATATTACTTGGGCAAAGAAAGTATTTGCACCTGTAAATTTACTATGAGTATTTGAAATATCATTGGCCAATGAATTTTTTTGCTTATGAGAGAGATTAAAATTTGAACATTTTACAGTATATGTTGGCATTAAATTATTTTTTTTTATTTAAAACTCTTCCAGCAATATTCTTTAATTTTTTTATTGTTTTTTTTGTTCTTAATTTTGGGTCTGTTATGATTGCAACATCTAAACAATCATTAGCAGGATCTTTTTCAACAGAATAATCTTTAAAAGTCTTTATAATTTCTTTAATCATATTTTGAGCGTTAGCTGCATTTTTCATCAAAGTTTGGATTACCATACTTACGTCAACCTCGTCATGATCTGGGTGCCAACAATCGTAGTCGGTCACCATAGCAACAGTAGAATATCTGATTTCTGCCTCTCGTGCTAATTTAGCTTCAGGCATATTAGTCATACCAATTACGTCTGCACCCCATGTCCTATATAAGTTTGATTCTGCTAATGTAGAAAATTGAGGTCCCTCCATAACAACATAAGTACCTCCAACTTGATGAGAAATATTCAGTTTTTTTAATGCAGCTTCACAACATTTGGAAAGTCCAACACTTGTTGGCTTTGCCATTGAGACGTGGGCAACTATTTCTTCATTAAAAAATGTTTTAACTCTAGAAAAAGTTCTATCAATAAATTGATCTACAATAACAAATTTTCCTGGTTCCAAATTCTCTTTTAATGATCCTACAGCTGATACTGAAATTATATCTGTAACCCCTAATTGTTTCATCGCATCAATGTTTGCTCTAAAATTGATATTAGTTGGATTTATTTTGTGACCTCGAGAATGTCTAGGAATAAAGCAAATTTCTTCTTTTCCAATACTTGCCAGTAAGATTTCATCTGAAGGTTTTCCCCAAGGAGTATTAATTTTTTTCCATTTTGTTTTTTCAAAACCCTCCATTTTATAGAGACCACTTCCTCCAATTATCCCGAGCTTTCTTTTTTTCATCATTTAATTATTAATGCTTTTTTGCTAGAACTTGAAGCAAAATTATGGACTTAAAAAAATATATTAGATCAATACCCGACTATCCTAAGAAAGGTATTTTGTTCAGGGATATTACTACTTTAATCAAGAATGCAGAGGCATTTAAGTACACTAACGATAAGATTATTGAGTTATCAAAAACAATCCAATTTGATAAAGTTGCTGCCATAGAGTCCAGAGGATTTGTTTTTGCTTCTACTGTATCATATCAACTTAGTAAGCCTTTTGTGCTATTAAGAAAAAAAAATAAGTTACCTGCAGAAACTCACTCGGTTGACTTTGAGCTAGAATATGGAAAAGCTACTATAGAAGTCCATAAAGACTCGATTTCTGAGAATGAGAAAATTCTTATTATAGATGATTTAATTGCAACTGGTGGCACCGCTGAAGCAGCAGCAAAACTGGTTGAAATATCTGGAGGAAAGGTTGCTGGTTTTATTTTTGTTATTAACCTTTTTGATTTACCTGGCAATAAACTATTAAATAAAAAAGGATATAAAACCCATAGTTTGATAGAATTTCCAGGACACTAGTTATATTTTAAGAAATCTGAAATATAATCTTTAAGTTTAGTACTTCCAAAATATTTGAAAATTTTATTTGACAGATTTTTATTAGTTAAAGCTGACGCATATCTCTCACCAGCTCTTTTTGGTAAAAATTTAATTTTAGATTTAAACATTTTTGCTACATCGATAATTGAATAAGATTTTATGTTTGAAATACTGTAGTGTCTGCATAGATTTTTTTTCCAAGCTAAATAGCAAATATTTACGGTATCAAATATATGAGTGAACCTTCTGGTTTGTGAACCTGGTTTTACAACTGGCAAGGCTTTTCTTTTCTTGTAATGATCTTCGAATATTCCTATCACAGTAGACATTGGTCCCTTACAAATTTGATGAGGTCCATAAACATTATAAAAATAGATAACCTCATACTTAAATTTATACCATTTTTTTAAATTCTCTAATAATTCTAAATTTTGAGCTTTACTAAAAGCATAAGGAGATAAATGTTTATCTTTCCCCTTATTACCAAGTGATGCGGAAGTAGCAGAATAAATTAGTTTAATTTTATTTTTTAAACAAAAATTAAAAACTGCATTTGAACCAATTGTATTATATTCAATGCATCTATTCATATTTAAGAAGCTTTGATAAATTCTCGCGAATTCCCCAAAATGAAAAACAGATTGAATTTCTTTTGGTTTTTTTATTACTTTTGAGATATTTTTTGTGTCACTTTTCAAATATTTAACTCTAGAATTCTTAATATGATTTTTTTTTGAGCCTGAAGAATAATTATCAATGCTTATAATTTTAAACTTTGTTTTTTTTAGTAACAAAGTTATTAGATTGGTTCCTACAAATCCGGCTCCTCCAGTTACAATGATTTTATTTTTTGACATAAAATTCAATTATATTTTAAATTCATTTTAATCAATACCTTTATCAATTTTTGTCCTAAACCAAGATTTCTTTCCCATCATTGCATTCAAAATGCCACTCATTCTAGCAAAATAAATTTTTCTAGGTGTGCTTTTTCCTAAAATTGAATAAACAAAATATTTAAATGATGCAGATAAAAGTTTAAAAAATGTTTTATAATATGCAACAATTAAACCATAATGCTTTAAATGAAAATAAAAAGTAGACCACATGAAGTGCCAATTACGACTAATCTCAATATCCCTTTTATCTATAAGATCAGTTGATGCATTTCCAATATGTTTGATTAAAGAATTTTCAACAAGATAAATTTTAAAATCTTTTTTAAGACTTCTTAAATAAAGATCATTTTCTTCGTAATATAAAAAAATTTTTTCATCAAATTTTCCAATTACATCAAGTGCACTCATATTAAAAAAAAGAGCACATCCAGTTACAAAATTCATACTATGAACATTAGGGGAAACATTTTTTTTTTATAATACTCATTTTTGTAATTTACACCTTCTATGCGTGGCGCTAGTATTGAAAAATCATTATAATTTTGAGCGCATTTATACAAATTATCTATAGTGGAAGTTTCTAAAATAACATCAACATCTAAGTAAAAAGCATACTTAGTTTTGACTAATCTTAATCCAATATTTGCTCCACCCCCATTCCCGGTATTTTCATCAGGTATGATTACTGTAACATTTGGATATTTACTCTCTAATTTTTTTTTTAATGAAACATCCAGTGAATTTTCAACAACAATGATAGGAATATCATTGTTTATTTGAGAAATTGGTTTTTCAATTAGATTTTTAGAATAAAATGAAACAAATATTATAGTTAAATCTTTTTTTAGACTCATTTAATAATTAAGTTTGAATATTAATAAACTATATAAATAAATATTTCACTATACATTTGTATTGTTTTTATCGCTATGATAAATAAATTTTATGTCATTTAGAGAAATACCATTAATGAAACTAAACGAAGGCACTGTTTTATTTCATCCATATGTCTCAAAAAATTCATTTAAAAATGTTAAAAAAGTATTATCTGGCAGATGGATTGGTCAAGGACCATTAGTAGATAAGTTTGAATTAAAATTTAAGTCCATGTTTGCAAAAAAAAATCATTGCTTGGCTACTGGTTCAGGCACAGACGCGCTTCATTTATCATATATATTATCAGGTTTAAAAAAAGGTGACGAAGTTATTGCTCCATTATTTACTTGTACTGCAACAAATATTCCTTTCCTATACATGGGTGTTAAAATCAAGTTTGCAGATATAGATCCGCAAACAATGAACATAAGTGTTGAGAGTGTGAAGAAACTTATCACAAAAAAAACAAAAGCAGTGATTTGTATGCATTACGGTGGTTTACCTTGTGACCTTGATGAATTAAGTAGATTAACAAAAAAATATAAAATTCCACTTATTGAAGATGCAGCTCATGCGCTAGGAGCGACTTACAAAGGTAAGCCTATAGGAAGCATAAGTGATTTTACTATGTTTAGTTTTCAAGCAATAAAACATATTACAACTGCAGATGGTGGTATGCTTTGTATGAAAAATAAAAAAATGATTAAAAAAGCAAAAAGAATTAGATGGTTTGGAATTGATAGAGAAAAGAAACAAAAGGCTACATGGGAAAATGACATTTTTGAAATTGGTTACAAATATCAAATGACTGATCTTGGAGCATCTGTAGGCTTAGAGGGTCTAAAAGATTTTAAAAAGATACTTAATCATCGAAAAAATATTTTTAATATTTATCTTGAAAAATTAAGTAATAATAAAAATATTATTTGCGTAAATAAAGATGATGGCAAGAGAACTCATGCTGCTTGGCTTTTTACTATTATTTCTAAAAAGAAAGATTTTATTCAGAAAAAATTAAGAGAGAAAAGAATAGAAACTAATCAAGTTCATTTTAGAAATGATAAATACTCTATTTTTAAAAAATTTGTTAAAGGTAAAAAATATCCTAATATGGACTATGTGGAAAATAAGTATTTAGCAATTCCAGTTCATCACAAAGTTTCTTTTAGTAAGGCAAAATATATTGCGGATTTAATTAATAAAATTGTTTAAATGGCTAAATTTTTAGTGACTGGTGGACTCGGTTTTATTGGAAGTAATCTAATTGAGTATTTAATTAACTCAGGCCATAAAGTAATCAATGTAGATAAAATAAGTTATTCATCAAACTTTTATAATATTAAAGATATTAAAAAAAATAAAAATTATAAATTTTTTAAATTAGATATAATTGAAAAAAAAAAATTATCAAAAATTATAAAAAGATATAAACCTAACTGTATATTCAACTTGGCAGCTGAGACACATGTTGATAGATCTATTGACTCCTCAAATGATTTTTTAAAAACTAATATAATTGGAATACATACATTGTTAGAAATTTTATTAGAGAATAGAAATGTAAAATTAATTCATGTTTCAACAGACGAGGTGTATGGGAGTATCAAAAAAAATTCTAGAGCTAATGAAAAAACAGCGTATAATCCAAGGAATCCATATGCTGCAACAAAAGCTGCTGCTGACCATCTTATTCAATCTTATATAAACACTTATAATTTGAATGCTATAATAACTAATTGCTGCAATAATTACGGACCAAAACAAAACCCAGAAAAATTAATACCAAAAATTATTTTTAATATATTTAATAAAAAAAAACTACCACTTTACGGGCGTGGTCAAAACACACGTGAGTGGATATATGTTCAAGATCATTGTGAGGCTTTATTAAAAATTTATCTTAAAGGTAAAAATGGCCAAACTTACAACATTGGAACTAAACAGAATTTTAGAAATATTGATCTAATTAAAAAAATTATCTCTATTGCAAAAAAAAATAATTATTACAGCAATAAATCAAAAATAATTTATATAAAAGATAGACCTGGCCATGATCTTCGTTATGCTTTAAATAGTAGTAAAATTAATAATGAATTAAAATGGAAACCTAAAGTTAAGATAAATGAGGGTTTAAGTAACACTTTAGATTGGTATAAAAATAATAAGGACTTTTACAAATTTATTAGAAATAAAAATTTCAAGGAACGATTAGGAAAAAAAAGATGATCAAAAAGGGAATAATATTAGCGGGTGGCCTAGGAACTAGAATGAGTCCATTGACAAAAACAACTAATAAGCAATTACTTCCAGTTTACGATAAACCTTTAATTTATTATCCGCTTTCTATTTTAATGTTAGCTGGAATTAAAGAGATTTTAATAATTGTAAATAAAGGTACTACAAATCAATTTAAAAAAATCTTACTTAATGGACAGAATTTCGGTGTTAAAATTACCTATGAAGAACAAGACAAACCAAGAGGTCTTCCGGATGCATTTAAAATAGGAAAAAAGTTTATTGGTAAAGATAATATATCTTTGATTTTAGGTGATAACTTTTTCTATGGGCAAAGCCTTTCTGAAAAACTTAAAAGGGCATCCAAGTTAAAAAAAGGTGCAATAATCTTTTCATATCCAGTAAAAAATCCAAGTAGATTTGGGGTAGTTACTGTAAAAGGAAAAAAAATTGTTAGCTTAATAGAAAAACCAACAAATACTAATTCTAATTTAGCTATCACGGGATTATATTTTTTTGACAATTCTGTAGTTAAAAAAACATTAAGTTTAAAAAATTCAAAAAGAAATGAATTGGAGATTATAGATTTACTTAAAATGTATAAAAAAAATAATTTACTTAAAACTGAAGCGTTAGGTAGAGGCGCTGCTTGGTTAGACGCTGGTACAATCGAAGATTTTAATCAAACGTCTTTATTCGTTTCTGCAATAGAAAAAAGACAAGGTTTAAAAATAGCATGCTTAGAGGAAATCGCTTTTTTAAATAAATGGATAAACAAAAATAAACTTAGAGAGGCGATTTCATTTTATGGTAATTGTGATTATTCAAAATATCTTAGAGGCCTTTTTTAAGTTAATTTACTCAAATCAAAATAAACTTTATTAAATTAATGAAAAATTTAAGTTTAGCAATTCTGGCAGGTGGTAAAGGTTCAAGAATTAAAAAGTTTACAAATAATTATCCAAAATCTATGGTAAAATTTAATAATATCCATTTTTTACAATATTTAATTAATATTTATACAAAATATCCTATAGATAAAATTTATATTTTAACAGGTTATAAAAGTGACATCATATTTAAAAAATTTCACAATAAAACTTTCAATTTTACAAAAATAATTTGTCTTAAAGAAAAAAAGTTTATGGGAACTGGAGGTGCTCTATTTAAATTAAAATCTAAAGTTAAAGATTTTATTCTTGTTAATGGAGACACTATTTTTGATATTGATTTAATCAATTTTTTTAAATCCATAAGTAAACAAAAAATTGGTTCTTTAGCGCTTACTTCGATGGACAAAAATACGAATAATTATAAATTAAATAATCTGAGTATAAATAGCGATACTTTGATTTATAAAAGAAAGAGTATGCTGATGAATGGAGGTATATATTTTTTTAGAGAAAAAATATTTAGATATTTAAAAAATGAACCATTATCTTTGGAAGATGATTTATTGCCAAAGTTTATTCAAAATAAAAAACTAACAGCAAAAAAATATAAAAAATTTTTTTTGGATATAGGCACACCAAAATACATACGATCTGCACATAAAAAATTAAAAAAATATTTTTATAAACCGGCCGTATTTTTAGACAGAGATGGAGTAATTAATTATGATAGCGGTTATGTTTATAAAAAAAAAGATTTTAAGTTTAGAAAAGGAGTGTTGAAAGGATTAAGATATCTCATTAAAAAAAATTACTATATTTTTTTAATTACCAATCAAGCTGGCATAGCAAAAGGATATTACAAAGAGTCTGATTTTAAAAAACTTCATATTTATCTTAAAAATTATTTGTCAAAAAATAATATATATTTTAACGATGTCCAATATTGTCCTTTTCACCCTAAAGGTAAAATAAAAAGATACAAAAGAAAAAGCTCTTTAAGAAAACCAGGTAATCAAATGATAAAAAATATATTTAAAAATTGGATAGTTGATAAGCAAAATAGTTTTATGATAGGTGATAAAATTTCAGACGAGTTATGTGCTAAAAGAAGTAAAATAAATTTTTTTTACGCAAAAAATGACTTCTTTAAGCAAGTAAAAAAAATTTGTAATAATTTTTAATAGTTATTTATTACTTTATTTTTATCATTAGTAAATATTTGAATTAATTCTGCTATTCCTCGATCTAATGAAATTTTTGCTTTAAAACCCTTTTTCTCTATTTTTTTGTTACTTACAAAATAATCTCTTTTATCTGGATCTTTTCTATTAGTGATAATTTTAATTTGTAAATTTTTATATTGTTTCTTAATTTTTTTTGCTAGCATTATCTTGCTTATATTTGCTGTTGATAAGCCTAAATTAAAAACATTATTTTTCATTCGATTAAAATTTTTCATAGTAAAAATGATTGCATTCACTACATCCCTAACATGAATAAAATTTCTCCGAAAATGTGGTTCAAATAAAGTTAATTTCTTTTTTTTTATAGCAGTGTAGACAAAATTATTTACTAATAAATCACTCCTCATTCTATAGCTATGTCCAAAAACAGTTGCTAATCTGAAACAAACATGATTTTTTATTTTTGACCTCACTAAATCCTCGCCATCGCATTTAGTTTTGCCGTAAAGAGAAATTGGTTTTAATGGACTATTTTCATCACAATATTTATTTTTTTCACCTATTCCGTATCCTGAGTTTGTAGTGAGATATATAACTCTATTTTTTTTTGTAGCGTATTTGCATAATGTTTTTATTTATCCAAGATTAGTTGAAATTGCATCTTTTTTAAATTTTTCACAAAGCGGAGCACCCACTAAAGCAGCTAAAGGAATTATAATTTCATGTTTTCTTATAAGTTTTTTCATAAGATTGACTTTTCTTATATCATCACAAATTAATTTAAAATTTTTATTATGATAAAGATGATTTAAAGAGCCCTTGTCATATTTGAGAAGATCAACAGAAGTTACTGTATGGCCTTCTTCTAATAATTTTGTACAAAGCATTGATCCAATATAGCCAGCACCACCTGTAATTAAAATTTTACTCATTATAAATATCTAGCACTTGTATCTCTTTTACTTAAAATTGGGTTTTTTATTGGCCATTTAATTTTAAATTTTGGATCATTCCATTTAAATGATTTTTGATTTTTTATATCAGGATACTTTCCTTTATAGCTCCACTTATAATGAAAAACACAAATATTTGATATACATAGATGTGCATTTGCAAATGTTGGGGGGATTAAAACAGATTTAGGTTTTTTGTGATCTAAAATAAATTTTTTTGTTTGAAGATAATTATTATCTTTTTTATTTACGTTCACAACAGCTAAAACCAATTTTCCATATACACATGTCACGAGTTTCCATGATCTAGAGTCACAGTGAAATCCCCTTAGTACATTCTTTTTAGAAATTGAAAATTTATCATGATTAAATTTCAATTTTTTAAAGTTTTTTTTTGTCCAAGTTGTCCAATAATACCCTCGGTGATCTTTAAATATAGAATTCTTTAAAACGAAGATCCTTTTTTTCATTTTTAAAAATCTTTTGTTGCTTTTAAGATATCTTTCTTTGAAAGACCAAATTTATTAAGCAGGTATTCACGTCCTCCGTTTTCAAAAAAATATCTCTCAGGTAAAGATTTGGAAATTATTTTTGGAAAAAAATTTTTATCTCTAAAACCCTCAAATACACATGATGATAAATTGCCTGAGGGTGTTTGTTCGTCCACAACAAGAAAGTTTTTTATTTTTTTCACAGATTTGGCTAAATTAATTGGAAAAGGTTTTGATCGAAAGAGATTTATTAATATGTATTTATTTTCTTTTTGTTTAAATGCCTGAATACAATCGTGAAAAATTTTTCCATGAGAGATTACTGCAATTTTATTTTCTACAACCTTACCAAATATTTTAAAACCATTCCTATAGTCTGTACTATTAACTTTTGGTTGAAGATCATATTGTTTATCCCGATCAAGTCTGACATAGGAAAATTTTGGTTTTGTTAACATGTCTTGTGCAATTAACTTTGTAGTCTGATTATCTGATGGAGTAAAAATAGATGAACCAACTATTGATCTAAAACAAGAAAAATCCTCATTTGCATAGTGAGTTGGTCCCGCATCTGCGTAGCCTAAACCAATACCGACGGAAATCATGCAGATAGGTAATTTCATTAAACCAGGGCCACATTTAACTTGCTCTATGGCTCTTAATGACAAAAAAGGTGCCATTGCATAAACAAACACTTTATTTTTTTCTAACGCCAGACCGGTAGCAATGTCAAGCATTGCCTGCTCAGATATTCCGCAATGAATAAAGTTCTTAGGGAATTTTGCTCTTAATTCATCAAGAGCAGCAGCTCCAAAATCTGCACTTAAAAAATAGATTTTTTTGTCAATCTCCATTTTTTTGATAATTTCTTTTATAAAAATATCCCTTTGTAGTGTCATTTTAATTCATCTCTAGTAATTTTTATTTCATCTTTAGTCATAGGATTCCAATAATGCCAATTTTTTTTATTTTCCATAACAGATGAACCTTTACCCTTGATGGTATTTGCAAGAATACAAGAAAAATTTTTTGACTCATCAGTAACTTTTAAAATATTTATCAAACTATCAATATTATGGCCGTCTACCTCATGGGTTTCTATTCCTAAACCTGAAATTTTATCTTTTATTGGGTCAAGATTTAAGCAGTCAGATGTATTACCTAGAATAATAAGAGAATTAATATCTATAATAATTGTTAAATTATCCAAATTTTTGTGTTTAGCAAAAAGTAGTGCCTCCCAAGTTGAACCCTCGTATAATTCACCTTCACTTATAATCACATAAACTTTTTTATCTTGATCATTATTTTTATAACTAACAGCCATTCCAGCCCCGGATCCAATGCAGTGTCCTAAAGAGCCTGACGTTATATCAACTCCTGGTATAGAAGTATTTCCAAATACTCTAAGCAAAGATTTACTCTCGCCCCATTTATCCCAATCCTTTTTATTTATCAAACCAAAATCTCTCAGGATCGGATAAATTGCTGAAGTAGCATGACCTTTGCTAACTAAAATTTTATCTAAGAAATTTTTTTTATTTTTATCAAATCTTATAAATCCGCCATAATAAAGGCTTACAACTATTTCCATCATTGAAAAAATTGAACCAGGATGACCTTGTTTCGTTTTTAAAAACTTTTCAAATATTTCTTTTCTATATTTTTTAGCCAGATTTTCTAAATCATTTATTTTCATTGATGATCTTCAATTATTTTTCTCTTGAGTTTAATTTTTGTCATACTTAATATATTATTTACCGCATCTAGTCCAAATTTTTTTTCTATTAAGCTAAGAAATTTTCTGTTCGTATGATATTTTATAAATGCTTCATCTCGCATTTTTAAAATATCTTTTGCCTTTAATTTTTCTGTTGGTAAAGGAAGAGTTTCATAAGAATGAAAAGAATAGCCCTCGTAACTTGTTGGTAATGGTGTTTTGTTTTTTTTTGCATTTTTATATAATAGGCTTCCTGGTAAAGCCATAGCTGCATAAGTATTCCAGCCAGCAGTACAGAGGTCTAAACTTAAATCAAAAGTTTTTTTTATAGTTCTTTCATCGTCTCCTGGAAGGCCAAAAATATAATTTGCCATTACATCAATACCTGCTTGATGAACTTTTTTTATT
>ENA-OSEY01002211-OSEY01002211.1-marine-metagenome-genome-assembly--contig:-NODE-2211-length-12739-cov-4.305244_pt1 | contig 12739 bp, 13 predicted proteins | sample MGYA00248465_ERZ534230 | MGnify/ENA primary metagenome ERZ534230 (study PRJEB26409, sample SAMN06344110) | marine metagenome | isolation source: Sea water from surface | place: Atlantic Ocean:Southern... | reverse complement strand
AAACAAATGATGATATAGAGAAATTAAAGATTGAAAATAAAAATATCGCGTATGTGACTCAGACAACTTTATCAGTTGATGATACAAAAAGTATTGTGAGTTGCCTAAAAAATAAATTTCCAAATATTATCGGCCCTAGGAAAGATGATATTTGTTACGCAACACAAAATAGACAAGAGGCTGTCAAAAAAATTTTAGAGTTTTGTGATTCATTGATTGTTGTCGGTTCACAAAATAGCTCAAACTCTCAGCGCTTAAAAGAAATTGGGGTTCAGTATGGAATTAAGTCTTATTTGATAGATGATATAAACCAAATTAATATTGAAGATTTGAGTGGCGATGAGGTCATAGGCATCACTGCTGGTGCCTCAGCACCTGAGGACACTGTTGCTTCTCTAGTAAAATTTCTCCTAAGCAAAGGTGCGAGGTTGTCTAATAAGAATCTATCCTTTAAAAGTGAGAATATAACTTTTTCTATTCCAAGAGAATTAAGAACACCTAATAGCTAATTAAAATCATGTGTCGTGTTTGAGTCCAATGATTCATCTGGCTTCTTATACTCTGGATCATTCGGATTGATGAAAATGAATTGTTTATCTGAACCGTCTATAGCAACATAGTCAAGTTTTGTATTTTTAAGATTTACCATTGAATCAGGGTCTATCAATATGTTTATCCCGTTTACCTTCAATTGGAGATCTTCCTCTTTAGATTGGTCAAAACCCATGAGATAGTTGAACTTGCCGGATGAGTCAATATTAAGCGATATTCGTAGTGGCCACTTAGAGCTCTCAGACTCCTCTGCAGCCACATTAATTTGTTTCGCCGCATCATCACTAATTTCAAAGATTTGTTTAACCATTATTTTGCTCTATAAATTTTATAAAATATTTAGCCCAATTAAATTTACTCGTTGACCTTAGATGTGAAAATGAAGCAATAGTATTTTTATATATCAGACCATCCTTTCTACCATTTATACCATAACCTCGTTTTACATTGTAAGCATATTTATATCTCTTCTTATTAAATTTAACTGATGAGTAATGAAACTCATGTGCATGAATGTTCTTATTCTTCATCGACCAAGGATGTTTATCTGTATCCAAAATTGTATATCCCCTACCCACAGGCTTTTCATTCATTTCAATGTCAATGTCAAAGACATTACACATTTTAGTCAGAGATTTTCCAAACTTAATGCGGTTAGCTAAATACATTAGTCCACCACACTCAGCATAAACTGGAAGTCCTCGATTTATTGCATTATGGATTGATTTTTTCATAGAATTATTTTGTTGAAGTTTCTGAGCTTGGGTTTCTGGGAACCCTCCTCCAATAAACAAACCATCTATATTTGGAAGTCTTGCCTCTCTTATCAGATCGATTTTCTTTACTCGACAGCCATGTCTTTCGATTTCCTCTATATCATCAGGATAATAAAAACCAAATGCAGCGTCAGATGCTACTCCTACTACTATAGAGTTTTTTTTCTTTGTTATACGAGGTTTTATGATTTTTTTTTGTGATTTAGACCTCAAAGGCAATAATTTTTTATAATCAGTATTATTCTTAATAATAGAAACTAATGACGATAGGACCCTCTTTTTTTGAGGGTGTTGGAACGTTGGAACTAAGCCTAAGTGACGCTCAACGATAAAGTTTTTTATTGATGGGATTACTCCAAGTACCCTAAAATCAGTATATCGTGATATAGCAGATACTAATTTTGACTCGTGCCTAGATGTTGATACATTATTTAAAATTACTTTATTCAATTTGAGTTTTTTCCCAAATGATTTGTATCCCTCTAAAAGAGGTGCTATACCTCTTGTAATTCCCTCGCAATCGATAACTAATAACACACTAGATTTCAATAAATCAGCCAACTCTGCATTGCTATCACCTCCATCAGTCGATATCCCATCAAATAATCCCTTTGTACCCTCAATTAGGCTAAAGTCCATGCCATGAGATTTCTCTGTGTACATCCTCTTTATTTCCTCTGAGCCCATCGTATTGAAATCTAAGTTATAACATGGTCTTCTAGAGGCTAGTGTTAACCATGAGGGATCGATAAAATCTGGCCCTTTTTTAAAAGTTTGAATATCGTAACCTAAGTTATTTGCTAATCCAGATAAGCCGATAGAAATAATAGTCTTGCCAGATGACTTTCTTGTAGACGATATTAAAAGTGGCTGAACCATAGAGATTATCCTCTACTTCTTAACAGGGATGAATTTTAAATTAGTAATTAGGATAAGTATTATTATTAGAGCAAGCGATGTTCCACCAACTCCTAAACCAAACTCAAAAATAGAGGGTGTATATGAATGTATTACGTTATCGTAAAAAGATGACTCTAAAATAATATGGTCTGGAAATATATTTAATGGGAAAGCTTGTCCTCCTATAATGATAACGGCAACTGCAAAAAAACCACCGACTAGTACCATAAGCGACGTTATAGTAAGCCCAAAGCTTCTGCCCTCGTCATTCGTCATTTCATAAAGGAGAGGAATAACTAGTCCCAGTCCCACTTGTCCTAACCAAAACATAGTAGTGTAACCTCCGCCATTTAATAATATGAAAGACTCTACGGCTATTTGTTTAGAGATATAAAGATTAGTTATATGATATAAAATCAAAAAGTAAATATTAGCTAATAGAAATATTATCATCAAACGTCTGATATTTTTTGTTATTTCATCTGGGATGTCAATCGACTGTAACCTAGAAATGACACGAAGCAATAAATAGAAAACTGCGGTCCCATACAATAGAGACATCACAATAAATAGAGGTGCAAGAACTGCTGTCGAATATGCCTCTCTTGCTACCAGAAACCCAAATATTGATCCTGTACCAGTAGTAAGAATTATTCTCCAACCAAATGCAATTTTGCCGACTAGTGATGAAAATCTATTTACATTAAAGTCTAACATTGACCATATGTATACAGCCAATATTACAAAGAAGCCTGAGTATAAAAAAATATTCCATGCGAAAATTGATTTAAAGTTGTATGTGGTCATAGCAACAATAAGTCGATCAGGCCTACCTAGATCTAAGACTAGTATGATCAGTCCTGCAATCAAAAAAGCTATTGCAAAAAGTGCTGATAATGGGGCAAGTGGTTTGTAAAGTTTTTTATTAAATGCCGATGACATAGAGGCGATATTTAAAACACCAGATGCGATGACGATCAGAGTTACTGCAAAAATATGTGGTAAGCCCCACACAATTTGATTATTCATTCCTGTAACATAATGACCTTCATGTTCCATATATGCAGATGATGCAAGACCAATAAGTATTAGAAAACCTAGAAATAAAAAAATTCCCCAGTAGAGTAGTCGTGGCGCTTTTAGTTTGTTCAGTGTGTAATCGCTCATATGTTTGAATAAAAAACCTTTTGTTTTAGGTTCAAGTCATCTCTTAATCTTCTTGGACTATTTGATTCAATTGCCAATCTTACTTTGCTGTTACTATCTTTTAGGTCTCCGAATGTGATTGCATTGTGACCTGCTTTTATACATGCGTCCTCACAAGCAGTAGTTTCTGAACCGTGATCGATCCTGTTAACGCATAAGTTGCAGCTCTCAACACAGCCCTTTCCGCGGGGAGCATTAGTGTTCTGTGTACTCAATGTTTCGTGAACAAAAGATCTTGCTTTAAATGGACATGCCATCATGCAATACCTGCAACCTATGCAAGTGTGCTGGTTCACCATTACAATACCGTCAACTCTTCTAAATGAAGCTCCTGTAGGACAAACGTCACAACATGGTGGATTTTCGCAATGCTGACATAGCATAGGCATTGTAGTTATTTTTTCAGTAGTCTTGTCTTTGATTTTAATTTTTCTAATCCATTGCGAATCTGTTTCAGGTCTGCCAAATCCTGTAAGTCCGTTTTCCTCATTACAAGCATCGACACATGCCGTGCAACCATCAGCGCATTTATCAACGTCAATATGCATACCCCAGCTTTTTTTATCTGTAACTTTTTGATCAAGTGGTTTTTTTGCTTGAGCATTTGAAGATAATAAAGATGGAACAATGAATGTCATTGTCAATGCGCTCGCAGATTTTACTAGAAAATGTCTTCTGTTATTCATCTTTAATCCTTTTGGCTATCTTACTGATTTCTTTAAGTTCATCCTTGCTAATTGTTTTTTCATGGTTTGGGTATCGAGGCTCTGCTGCATGGCAAGAAAAACAGGTTATATTAGTAGCTGTTTTTACATGACAATCCTGGCAGAATTGACCTTCCGCATTAATAGGTATAGCTTTACCTTTTTCATCATAAGAAACATGGCAGTCAATACAATTAGCTAAACTATGATTTTTTGTTCTGATACCGTTGACGACAGTCTCATCCCTTTGATGGAGTAAGAAAAGATAATGCTCTTTTCTCATAACATCTGTAGGCTCTACACATGCTTCTTGTGAATCGGCTTTGGATTTGCCTGGGGATATGTGTGGATTTCCATCATGAGCATTACTTGGTTGTAAGCTAGCCATGCACACAAATATCAGTGATGATATTATAAGTAGTCTCAACATTTTCCCCTGAGTAAAATGCGATGAACTATTCGCCAAGCCCCATTTTTATATATCCTGTTGGGCAGACATCAGCGCAAATATGGCATCCAATACATTTGTTATAATCAGTATCTACATACCTACCGAGTGTAGCCTCATCTTTCTTAACCCTGAATACGGCATCTTGAGGGCAATATATTACACAGTTGTCGCATTCAAAACACATGCCACAACTCATACATCTTGACGCTTCAGCAATCGCTTGTTCTTCTGTTAATCCAATAATTCGATCCTTGTAGTTATCAATTACCTCATCTCCTGATGGTACGTCTTCTCCTCTTTTTAGACGATCCTCGTGCTTAAAGTGACCAAGAAATAACTCAGTTGACGGAATGATTTCCTGTGCAGATCTGTCTTCATAGTTATGCAGTACATTTTTACTTTTATCAGATCCACGGTATAAGTCTGGGTCTATAGGAGCAGTGTAAGGCTCAGGAGCTAGATCAGTCTCTCTAAGCTTATCAAGAAGATTAAAGTGATGGACATCTACTTTTGGACGCCTTTTAAAATCTTTATTTTCAAAATAACTTTTAATTGTTTGTGAGACAATTGATCCTTGACCAATAGCAGTTGTCAGAAGATGTGGTCTTATTATGTCACCAGCGACAAAATGGCCTTCCTTTGTTTTATGTCTGTAATAGTCATCAACTTCAAAGAAACCTCTCTCATTACCAAGTTCATCAATACCTTCGATGTCGGGTGCTTGGCCTATCGCAGCGACTATAAGATCTGCCTCTATTCTTCGTTCGGTACCCTCAACTGGCACAGGTATATTTTTATCATCAAAAGTACAATCAGCTACAATCATTGCAACAGCTCGGTTATCATCATTTTTTTCGATCTTAACTGGCATCACACCATTTAAGATATTTACCCCTTCGTGCATTGCATCGTTAACTTCTTGCTCAGCGGCAGTCATCTCTTCTTTTTTGAACAAAGATGTTAATGTGACTTCAGCGCCCTCTTTAGCAGCTGATTCAGATACATCTTGAGCCACGTAGCCATGGACTATATTTTCAGGTGTATCTTGCTCGTTCATTTTAGATATGTGTCCAAGTCTTCTTGCAACAGAAACTACATCTATTGAAGTATCACCACCACCTACACATATAACTTTTTTTGATCCGACTTTAAGTCTGCCGTCACAAAAAGCCTCTAAGAAATCTACGCCAGTAATGCAATTAGTTGCATCTCCGCCATCTACAGGTATTGCTTTACCGTTCCAGCATCCGATAGTCCATAAAACTGCATCATGTGATTTCTCAACGTCTTCGAGCTTTACATCTTTACCAACTCTTTTACCGAGAACTACTTCAATGTCGCCTAGATTGATGATTCTTTCAATTTCTTTATCTAAAAGATCTCTAGGTGTTCTATAGCCGGGTATACCATAGCGCATCATTCCACCAAGTTCTTTCCTTTCTTCAAAGATAGTTGATGCATATCCCATCTTTCTCAACTGATATGCAGCAGACAATCCAGCTGGTCCACCACCTATTATAGCTACTCTCTCTTTTTGCAGCTTTGGCGCAGGATCAAATGTATAACCCTCTTTTATAGCCTTATCACCTATAAATTGCTCAACAGCATTAATTCCCACATAGTCATCAACTTCGTTTCTATTACACCCACTTTGACATGGCGCTGGACATACTCTCCCCATTTGTGACGGAAATGGGTTTGCAGATGTAGATCTTCTAAATGCGTATTCTGACATAGACATATCTTCAGGTGGCTGTTCAATTCCTCTTACAATTTGTAACCATCCACGAATGTCTTCACCAGATGGGCAACTGCCTTGGCAAGGTGGTGTTTTATGAACATAGGTAGGACACTTATGAGAGTGATCTTGTTCAAAGATAGCCTCAGAGAAGTCATCATATTTATGATCGCCCTCATTATACCTTCTGTAGGTATTCTCCTCTTTCATCAGGTTTATTGTCTTTTCTATCTTAGTCATTATTTCAACATTTTATATAAGTTTATTATACTTTTCTAATACACTAATTTTAGCAGTATAGCATAAGAATTTTTGGGCTAAACCTCTTTTTTATTCATTATTAGCGCATTACTGACAAGCTGATGCAAGCTCACAATTTGGTCTAATTCAAGGTCATAATACTGGAAAACCTTACTAAATTGACTCTTACAGATAGCACAAATAGCGGCCATATGCGTGACTCCTTTCTCTTCGATGAGGTGTTTTAAAGCCTCCATCCTTGGCAATGCTCCTTTTACTCGCAATTCCATCAAATCGTCTGTCAGCAAGCCTCCACCGCCTCCGCAGCAGTATGTTTTTTCTCTGATAGTTTCATCATCCATGTCATAAAAATTATTAGCGACAGTCTGGATAATTTTTCTAGGAATTGTAAATTGACCTCCCATGATTCCACCCATGCTCGATGCTCTAGCTACGTTGCATGAATCATGATAGGTAAGCGTCATATCATCATTAGCAGACTTATCGAAATGAAGAACATTTTGATCTATCAGACCATTAGTAATCTCGCAAATATGTTGTGGAACAGGATATCTTGGATCTAAAAAGTCAAATGGTCCTGCGAGAGTATTTAAAAAACTATAAGCTACCCTCCAAGCGTGTCCACATTCACCAAAAACAATCCTTTTGACATTGAGTTCCAGGGCAGCTTCTCTAATGCGCATTGCTAACTTTTTCATGTTGTCATAGCTACCTATAAACATACCAAAGTTTGCAGCTTCACTCGCATGTGAACTTAGTGTCCAGCTTATTCCTGCTTGATGAAAGACCTTAGCATACCCAATGAGACCATCAACATGTGGCTCTGCGAAAAAATCTGCAGATGGTGTAACCAGGAGTACCTCAGAGTCTTTTACGTCTAGTGGAAACTTTACATCAACTTCAGTATCATCTAATACATCTTCTTCTAGGCCTTCTAGTGTATCTGCCAATGCTGGCTCTGGTAGCCCTAGGTTATTTCCGATTTTGTGAACTTTGCCTATTATCTCATTACAATATTTCTGACCTACTCCTATTGAGTCCATGACTTCTCTAGCAGCCATAGATATTTCTGCAGTATCAATGCCTATAGGGCAAAAAACTGCACATCTTCTGCATTGAGAACATTGATGATAGTAAGAGTACCAGTCATCTAATACTTCTTTTGTTAAATCTGTGGCGCCAACTAGTTTTGGAAAGTATTTTCCTGGTAAAGTGAAGTATCTACGGTAAACGCCTCTCATCAGGTTTTGTCTGCCCACCGGCATATTATTCGGATCTTTTGTGCCTTGATAGTAATGGCATTTGTCTGTGCAAGCGCCGCACTGAATACATGAATCAAGGTAGACACGAAGTGAGCGATACTTACCTAAAAGGTCACCCATTTTGTCTATGGCTTTTTCCTGCCAATTTTCAACAAGTTCTCCAGGATAGCCTAAGCTTGATTGAAATTCTTCTTTTGATTTAAAGGGAGATAAGTGTGATGTCGCACTATTCTCTAGTTTCGGTATGACTGGAAACTTTCTTACTTCAGGTGTTTCGAACTTACTAGCCATGTTATTTTGTAGACTCCATTCTTTTAGCCCAGTCAGCTACATGCCTTTTGCTCCTTGCATTATCTACCTGATTCCTTGTAGGGCTAAAAAATAAACCAGGTGCATGTAAAAGCTTACTGTAAGGAAAAATTATCATTAATGCAATAACTAGAGATAAATGAATTAATAGTACAGCATCAGATGGAAGCTCTGAAAAATTAAAAGTTAATAACCCAACAAAAAATAACTTTATGGCAAGAATGTCAGAAGGAAACCACTTCATCATTAAACCAGAGCCAGCAATTGCAATGATAAGGACAAGTATTAAATAATCTGATGGTGATGAAATATATCTTACTCTATCTACAAATACCCGCCTTGCAAATAATCCAAGCAAGCCAGCGAGCATAAGGTATGCCGCATAATGGCCAGCAACCTGGACAAGTTCAGAAGAGACCCAAAACCAAACAGGATCAGTAAAATATTTAAGGTGTCTTAAGGCCGCAAGTAAAAGCGCTAGATGAAATATCCAACTGAAAAGCCATGTCCATTTTGTCGCAGAAAAAAGACTCTCGAAAAAAACCACCTCTCTAAAAATTCGGATAGCAACACCTCTCTGAGTCATTGGAGCTGGTGGTGTTGGTATTTTTAGTGGTGCTGGTATCTTAGCATATTCATAAACTCGGTATGCTAAACCTACAAATAATATCGTTGCAGCGAAGTAGAACAACGCTGCATACAATATTGTTACGAATGACATTGCCTTTCCCTGACCTTATGATTACTTATACGCAACCAGTAGGTTTAGGAAGACCTGCAAATTTACATGCTTGTTTACCTGGTCCATAAGGGAAAAGTTCATACAAGTATTTACTGTTTCCTTTATCTTTACCAAGTTTCTTGCCAACAGCTTTTGTAAGAACTCTTACAGCTGGTGCAATTTGATACTCTTCATAGTATTCACGAAGAAAGTTTATAATTTCCCAGTGATCCTCTGAAAGATCAATATCATCTTCTTTTGCCATTACTGTCGCTACATCTTTTTCCCAGTCGTTGAGGTTTGCTAAGTATCCCTCTTCGTCTGTTTCTAAAGATTTGCCATTTACTTCAATTGCCATCTTTCTCTCCTGTTAAAGCCAATTTTGAGTTTTTTCGTTATCAGCTACAAGTTTAACGAAACCTTTATAATCTATAATTTCTATATTATTTGTTAAATTTGAATTATCAAGCCCTCTTGCTTCAAGATCTGGTCCTAGTACATAAAAACTAATATTTCCATGGTTATCAGATATCTGCTTTTCAAAAATTGTTCCTTTTGTGCATGCATACACTGCATCCTCGATAAATAATACTGACGAGCCCTTCTCTGCATATCTTAAACAAGTCTTGAGACTATCCTTTTCAAAAGGCGATTTGTTAATTGTGTGTAACATTAGAAATTAAAAAATACCTCAGATTCATTAAATAGTTTTTTTAAGTCTGAAGATGCTAGAACTTCGACATCGACAGACAAATCATCTTCGCTGAGACCGCGTTCTTCTAGAGACTCTTTTTCTACATATAACTTTTCAACGTCATACATTTCTAAAGCTCCAAATGTTTTAGTAAAATTTTTAGTTGCTATACCGTCTGTATTCTGACCTTTTTTGAGTTGATACACTCCATCATCAATGAATGCTAGAGATACATCTTGCTCGAATGCAGCAGCGATCAGCACTACTTCAAGAGCTTCGTGTGCATAGATTGTTCCGTGTGGAGCTTTTCTATTCACATAGATGAATTTTTTTACGATTCCTGATTCTAACTCTTGATCTTCCATGTTCAATCACCAAATGTAATCATTCTATCGGCTTGTATGCCTGCTTCTATTAATTGGCCTAACCCTGATATTCTAAATTTGCCTGCGATATTGTTGGCGTCTTTGCTATTTCTTTTCATCTCATCTTCATCTACCATTCCTCGTCTTTGAGCTGCTGCTACACAGAGTACAAGATCAAGGTCATGTTTCTCAGCTAATTCAGTCCAACGATTAGGAATGTGCCTATCGTCTTGAGGAGGAGTAGCCAATCGAGTGCCGTTATTAACACCATCATGATAGAAGAAAACTCTAAATATCTCATGTCCTTCTTCGATGGCAGCCTCTATGAATTTGTAGGCAGTGTCAGAAGCTTGATGTTGGTAAGGGCCCTCGTTAATTAAAACTCCAAACTTCATGATAGCTGGTAATTAAAATCTAACGTATGCCGATGAGTTGAGAGTTTTTCTGCCACCACGCCAATTATCAATATGATATTTTGTGAATGGTAGTTCAGTAAGTTCAAAAAATCTTGGCCAACCTATTCTCTCAATCCAGTCGTTGATTCTCTCCCAATCACGAGCATCTTCTTTATATGCAGATAAAATTCGTTTTACGATTGCTGTTGCTTCAGGCCATCTTGGTGGATTATTAGGAATACCAGCTGCGACAAGTTTCTGAAAAGATGGTTTGCTTCTAGCATTAGAGTGATTTCCACCAACCCATATTGCCAGTTTACTGTGCTCTGGATCATTAATCTGCATAGGAGGACATGGCGGGAAGCATGCACCACAACAGATGCATTTTTTTTCATCAACTTCTAAAGAAGGTTTACCATTTACCATTGCAGGTCTGATAGCAGCCACTGGACAACGCGCGACCACAGATGGTCTTTCACATACATTTGAAACCAAGTCATGATTAATTTTTGGTGGTTTTGTATGCTGGATATTTATTGCAATATCACCTTGTCCACCACAGTTAATTTGACAGCAAGATGTAGTCAAATGAACACGATTAGGCATGTCATTATTTCTGAATTCATCAATTAGTTCATCCATCATTGCTTTAACGACGCCAGATGCGTCAGTACCAGGAATATCACAATGTAACCAACCTTGAGTATGAGAAATCATTGCAACTGAATTTTTTGTTCCCCCGACTATAAAACCTTCCTTCTCTAGAGCGTCAATAAGTGGTTGTACTTTATCTTTGTCACTAACCATGTACTCAATGTTACTTCTTATAGTGAATCTTACGTACCCATCAGCAAACTCGTCACCAATATCACATAGAGTCCTCAATGTGAACACGTCTAATATACGTTGTGTTCCGGCCCTGACAGTCCAAATTTCCTCACCACTATGAGCTACATGTACTAGAACCCCTGGTCTTGGGTGTTCATGGTATTTCCATTGACCAAAGTTTTTTCGCATCGTAGGATGCATGTATTGAAAACCATCAGGACATCCAGTCTCAATCGGTGTTCTCATCTCTTTTTTTGCACTCTCACCCATTATGCTGAATCCTTTTCACGTTGATCGGCTTTTTCATACCATTTGACAGCTTCGTCATCCCAGTCATCTGTTCTGACGTAAGAACTTTCTCTCGGATTAGCCACCATGTTTGGATCTACGTCAATACCAACTCCTTCTAGGAAATTCACAAGCCCAATTCTTTCAATCATCTCACCGCATCTCTCATGTTCAAGGGCATTATCAGCCCAAAAATCAATCGTCTCTTCTGCAATCTCGACTAGTCTCTCCCAATCCTCTTCTTTTTCAAGCTTCATAAATGGAACAATAACTGTGCCCATCAAATCACCGATTTTAAGAGTTCTTTTACCACCAATGAGTATTGTTACACCTTTATCATCTCCACATTGAAGTGCTTTAGGGACAACATTTAGACAGTGCATACACTTAACGCAGTTTTGATTATCAATTTGAATTGAATCATCATCATTTAATGAGATTGCGTTAGTAGGACATCTCGTCACGATATTATCAATAACGTACTTACGTCCTTTCATCTCTACGTACTTCTTAAACTCTTCTTGATCCACTTTAATATCATCTCTCCATGTTCCTATTACTGACATATCAGCTCTCTCAATGGAGTTCATGCAATCATTTGGACAACCTGAAACTTTGAATTTGAATTTGTATGGTAAGGCAGGTCTGTGCACATCGTCAGTAAAGTTATTAACTAGGAGTCTGTGAGCTTTGTGTTCATTTACATTTGACATCTCACAACGTCCAGCGCCAACGCATGACATTGCTGTTCTTACGCAAGGTCCCGCACCACCAAGGTCAAATCCATAATCATTGATCTCATCAAAGAAATGTTGTGTGTTTTCTGTAGTTGATCCAATGAACATGATATTACCTGTTTGTCCATGGAATGTTACCAAACCAGATCCATGTTTCTCCCAACTATCTGCAAGCTGTCTCAGCATGCTTGTTGAGTAGAAATTACCCGCAGGTGGTTGAACTCTTAATGTATGAAACTCTTTAGATGCCGGAAAAGCATTGCCCACCTCGGAGAATCTTGGAATGATACCACCTCCGTAACCGTAAACACTTACTGTTCCACCTTTCCAGTAACCTTTACGTGTTTCGTATGAATGCTCTAGCTGACCCAGGAGGTCATTCGTCATCTCGTTAATTCTTTTTTCTGGATGTGTATCTCTAAGTCTTTTTATGCCGCTGATAAAGCTGGGCCACGGGCCATTCTCTAGCTCATCGATCATCGGTGTATCATGTTTTTTCACAAATATTCCCCTAAAATCCTTTGGTTTCCAATGTATATTATTTTATCATTG
>ENA-OSEY01002208-OSEY01002208.1-marine-metagenome-genome-assembly--contig:-NODE-2208-length-12760-cov-4.187416_pt1 | contig 12760 bp, 10 predicted proteins | sample MGYA00248465_ERZ534230 | MGnify/ENA primary metagenome ERZ534230 (study PRJEB26409, sample SAMN06344110) | marine metagenome | isolation source: Sea water from surface | place: Atlantic Ocean:Southern... | reverse complement strand
GGTGACATGCGTGCCAGGGGTTTTCTGCTTGGCGGTACAGCAGGAAGAACAACGCTTAATGGCGAAGGATTACAACATCAAGATGGCCATAGTCACTTAGCTGCGGCTGTTACCCCGAATATTAAAGCTTATGATTTATCATATGCTTACGAGATTGCTGTTGTTGTGCAACATGGAATAAAGGAAATGTTTTTCGATCAGAAGGATGTCATTTATTACCTTACTTTAGAAAACGAAAATTATGTACACCCACCAATTCCAGAGGGTGTTGAACAAGATATAATTAAGGGAATGTATAAACTACACTCAACGAAAAAACCTAAAGTTAGACTTCTTGGAAGTGGACCATTGTTGAATGAGGTCATTGAAGCTGCAAAAATTTTAAAAGAAGATTGGGGTATTGACCCGGGAATTTGGAATGTTACATCATTTACAGAATTAAGAAGAGAAGCTGAAGAGGTAGAAAGATGGAATATTATTAACCCAAATAAGAAGGCTAAAAAGTCTCATATTGAAAAATCGCTGAACAATAATTCTGTCCCTACTATTGCGGTTTCTGATTATGTCAAAATGTCTTCTGAGCAAATTTCACCTTATGTGTCTGGCTCGTTTTACTCCTTAGGAACAGATGGTTTTGGTCGGAGTGATACTAGAGAAAACTTAAGGCACTTTTTTGAAGTAGATCGTTATTATATAGTGTTAACTGCTATGAGGGCGTTGGCAGATCAGGGAGATATAGAAATGAAAGTGGTAAACGAGGTAATAAAAAAGTACAACATTGATCCAAACAAACCCAGTCCAATAAAAGTATAAAATGTTAAAAGAAGTATTACTACCGGATTTAGGTGAAGGAATTGATTCCGCAGATGTAAGTGAAATTCTAATTAACCCAGGTGATTCTGTATCTATTGATGATATTATTTTGGTTTTAGAGTCAGATAAAGCCAGTATGGAAATACCCGCAGAAGATGCAGGGGTAGTTAAAGAAGTATTTGTTAATGCAGGAGATGAGGTTAAAACAGGGGCCCCGTTGATTTCTATTGAAGTTTCATCTGGCTCTATTGAAGAAAGCAAACCAGAACCAAAAGAGGAAGAACCAAAAAAAGAAGATAAAGAAACAAAGATAGAAACAAAAGCACCAGAAATTAAATCTAAAAACATATCTTCTGATAAAACTTTTGCAAGTCCTGGAGTGCGAAGACTCGCCAGAGAATTAGATATTGATTTAACGATTGTAAATGCTACTGGTCCTAAAGGAAGAATTACAAAAGACGATCTACATGGTTTTATTAAGCAAAAAATGGCTCAAGGTGGTTCAGTTGGAGCAGTTTCTTTACCAAAAATTGATTTCTCTCAGTGGGGAACTATTGATGAGCAACCGTTAACCAAGATTCAAAAAATTACTGGAGACAGGTTACAACAGGCGTGGCAAACCATACCTCACGTCACTCAATTTGATGAAGCAGATATTTCAGTTTTAAATAAAAAAAGAATAGAGCTTAAAAAAGAAGGTGAAAAGAAGAATATTAAAGTCACTTTTTTACCTTTTATAATTAAGGCGGTTATAAAGTCACTTAAAGAATTTCCAAGGTTTAATAGTTCATTAGACCACTTGGGTGAAAACCTGGTGTTAAAGAATTATTATAATATTGGGATTGCTGTTGATACACCTACGGGCCTAGTTGTTCCTGTCATTAAAAACGCAGACAATAAATCAATACTTGGCCTTTCAGAAGAGTTGATGGATTTAAGTGAGCGAGCTAGAACTGGTAAGTTAAAACCAGATGAGTTTAAAGGCGGTTGTTTTACAATATCTAGTTTAGGAGGAATTGGCGGAACGAATTTTACTCCAATTATTAATCCTCCTGAGGTTGCAATTATGGGGGTTTCAAAAAGTATATGGAAACCGGTGTACGACCACAAAAATAAAGAAATTGTGCCAACTTTTATGATGCCTTTTTCATTGTCTTATGATCATAGGGTTATTGATGGTGCAATTGGAGCTGCGTTCACATCCTTCTTTTCTAACGCTGTTCTTGATGTTTCAACTTTTGAGTAAAAACTAATGTCTAATAATAAGCATACAGATATACTAGTAATAGGTTCCGGACCAGGTGGTTATGCAGCAGCATTCAGAGCTGCAGATCTAGGTCGTGAGGTGACTCTTGTGGATAAAGATCCAACACTTGGTGGCGTTTGTTTAAATAGGGGGTGTATACCTTCAAAAACCTTATTGCATATATCCAAGGTGCTAGAAGAAGCAGAGTCGCTAAAAAAAATGGGTGTTACCTTTACCAAACCAACCATTGATATTGATTTAGTTCGTGATTGGAAAAACAAAGTTGTTTCTCAGTTATCTGGCGGTATTGGCCAAATGGCTAAAGCCAGGAGGGTTAAAACCATTCAAGCAGAAGCAACTTTTTTATCTGATAATGAAGTTCAATTAAAAAGTGAATCTAGTACTGAAATAATAACTTTTGATCATTGTGTTGTTGCTTCTGGTTCTTCATCTTCAATTATTCCTGGGATTCCTTTTGATAATGAAAATGTATTAACCTCAAAAACAGCGCTTGATTTGAAAAAGATACCAAAAAGTCTTTTGGTTATTGGTGGTGGTTATATAGGATTAGAAATGGGAACAGTTTTTAGCGCTTTAGGTTCGAGTGTAAGTGTAGCAGAATTTTTACCTAATCTTCTTCCTGGTGCCGATCCAGATTTAGTAAAACCTTTAGCAAGAAAGTTAAAAAAAGAATTTAGCGAAATACATTTATCAACAAAGATAACAAAAGTAGAACAAGCAAAGTCTGGTGTGATGGATGTTACTATGGAAAAAAATGGTGAAGAGATAACCAAACAATATGAGCAAGTTTTAGTTTCAGTAGGAAGAAAGCCAAACACAGAAAAAATGGGTGTAGACAAGACAAACATTAAAGTTAATGAGCAGGGTTTTATATCTGTAGATAAATATCAGCAAACGAGTGTAAAAAATATTTTTGCTATTGGTGATATAGTAGGAAATCCAATGCTAGCCCACAAAGCTACTCATGAGGGTAAGGTTGCTGCTGAGGTCATATGTGGACTCCCAGCTGCTTTTGATGCTAAAGCTATTCCCGCTGTTATTTTTACAGATCCAGAAATAGCTTGGGTTGGTGTTACTGAAACAGAAGCAAAAGAGAGTGGTATACCTTATGAAAAAGGTGAGTTTCCTTGGGCTGCAAGTGGGAAGTCTCTTGCTTTGGGACGAAACGAAGGTAGAACAAAAATACTTTTTGATAAAGACACGAAAAGAACAATAGGAGTTGGCATAGTTGGTCCTAACGCGGGAGATCTTATATCAGAAGGCGCTCTTGCAATAGAAATGGGAGCAGATGCAGAGGATATTAGTTTAACAGTTCATCCGCATCCAACTCTTGGAGAAACGTTTGCTAATGCGGCTGAGGTATTTGAGGGCACTGTCACCGATCTTTACATTCCTAAGAAAACACGTTGAAGTTTTTAATTCATCTATAAAACACATTTGCCATCTGAAATTATATTAATAGCTGCAGTCACATTGGATGGTTTCATTGCCAGGCATAGCAGTGAAATAACAAAGTGGACAAAAGACCTTCCTCTCTTTAAAGAACAAACAATGGGCCACCCTGTTATTATGGGTTCAAACACTTTTCACACACTTTCAAACGAATTAGTTGGTAGAGAAGTTGTTGTTGTACATAGAAACGATGATCCAAGAGAAATACTTCAAAAAGTAAAATCTCAAAAATGCTTTATAGCTGGAGGAGGAAAGATATATTCAAGGTTTTATCCGTTTTTAACTCATTTGTATATAACACCACATCCTTATGTGTTTGGTAAAGGGGTAAAACTTTTTTCTGATATTGTTAATGAAGCAGAAGTTGTCTTTGAAAACCTAATCCAGGTCAATAAAAACAAAGGAATATATCAATACCAATACAAGGTCAAACAAAAATGAAGAAAATTATTATTGCTCTTAGTTTTTTGTCTTACTTGTTTTCTATAGATGTTACATCTGGAGGTGGTTTATCAAAAGATCAACAAGGTATAGATATTATTCATTATGATATTAGACTTAAAGTTGACGCTAAAAGAAAAATGATTTCAGGATACACAGATATAAAAATAAAGGTCATTGATGAAATCAGGTTTATAGAACTTGATTTGTTAAAAGATTATTTTATCTCAAAGGTTAAGATTGATGGTGTTACTATTCCATTTAAGCATCGGGCTAATAAAATTTTTGTAAAAGCCCAAGATATTGAGTTAAACAAAACAATTGTTGTTACCGTTGACTACAAAGGGAAACCTCCAATTGCTGAAAACCCTCCTTGGAGCGGGGGTTTTACATGGACGAAAAGCCAGGATGGTTACCCATGGGTAGGTGTTTCATGTCAAGCTAATGGATCATATTTATGGTACCCTTCCAAAGAGCACCCAAGTGATGAACCTGAAGGTGCAGATATTCACATTACCGTAACCAAACCTTTATCTGTTGCTTCTAATGGTGTTTTGCAAAAAGTTACAGACTTGAAAAACAAATGGCACACATGGCACTGGAAAACAAATTATAATATCAATCCTTATAATATAAATTTTACTGTTGGCAATTTTGAAATAGTTGAAAGAATTATACCATCACTCGAAAAACCTCTAAAAACACAGTTTTTTGTTTTGGGTGAAAATCGAGAAGGTGCGGATAAACTTTTAGATCACGCGGAAATATATATAGATTTTTTTACTAGAAGTTTTGGTCAATATCCATGGTTAAAAGAAAAACTGGGCATAGTTAATACTCCATACTTAGGTATGGAGCATCAGACAATCATTGCATATGGCAACGATTACAAATATAATGATAAAGGATATGATTTTTTACTATTTCATGAATTAGCACATGAATGGTGGGGGAATTATTTAAGCGTGAGCGACTGGGCAGATTTTTGGATTCATGAGGGTTTTGCCATTTATAGTGAAGCGCTTTTCGTAGAAGAAAAATATGGTTTAAATGAATACAATAATTTTTTTAAGAAAAATTTACTAAAAAAAATCCCATTAAATAGACCTGTTGTGTTGGACAGAAATTCGACCATGAAGCAGATAATGGGTTTAGACCCTTATTATAAAGGAGCATATGTTTTACATATGTTGAGATATGTGATAGGAGATGATTATTTTTTTAAAATTATAGATGAGTTTTTACATTCAAAAAAACAGTCTCCAAATAATCAAGTCTCCACAAGTGACTTTATTAATATTGTTAATAAAACTATAGACGCTAATATCGACTGGTTTTTTCAAGTTTATTTGTATGAAAACAAATATCCAATATTAAATAAGAAAATTAAGCACGGTTCAAACCACACTTTTGTAGAGTTATTTTGGGAAAACAAAGGCTTTTCAATGCCTATTGAGGTTTTTTATAAATCAAATACGGGGTTTACTGAAAAAAGATTGGCTCTCACAAATGAGCCAACAATGATTGCAATTCCACAATATAATAATATTAAGATCGATCCAGACAAAAGAGTTCTTCTAACACTGAATAAAATAGATTAAAGTCATCTTGTAAATAGCTTATCATTTTTATGAGAAGAAAAATTATAATAGCAGTAATAGCTGTTTTAGCTGGTTCTTTTTTTTGGTTTTTAAACCATCCTCTTCCAAAATATGAAGGCCATCATTCCATCAAGGGCCTTAGTAAATCTGTTGATATATATACTGATGCATTTGGAGTTCCTCATGTTTTTGCACAAAATGAGGAAGATCTTTTTTATGCGGCTGGATATTATGCAGCAAGAGATAGGCTATTTCAAATGTCCATTGTTAATTTTTCTGTTAGAGGAGAGTTGTCTAGTGCACTTGGTGATGAACTTATTGATAGTGATATATATCTAAGAACTTGGAGGATTCACGACACAGCAAAAAAACTTGTAGGCGAACTAGACCCACAAACAGTTCAGCTTATAAACGCTTTTTGTGCTGGTATTAATTATCGTATACAAGAAGTATATAATGATCTTCCAATTGAATTTAAATTGCTACAAATAAAGCCACCTGTGTGGAACCCATCTATAGTAACTGGCTATGGGAGGATGATGGCTAGGGAAATGTCATCTTCATGGAAACCGGAAATCGTGTATGGTGCTATTGAAAACTATTTTGGAAAAGAAAAATTAAAAGAAATTTATCCTTACTATAGTGATGAACACCCAACAATAGCTTCAACAGCACCAGGTTTTAAAAGTAAAATGTTATCAGATATTATGAATCAAGAATCGTTTTTAGAAGATCTACTAGGTTACAATTCTTCCGTTTCTGGTTCAAACAATTGGGTTATTTCTGGAGCTAGAACTAAGTCTGGCAAACCACTTTTGGCAAATGATCCACATTTAAAATTTACACAGCCACCAAGATGGTACGAGATGCATTTAAAAGGCGGAAGGTTTAATGTCAGTGGGTTGTGCCTTGCGGGAATACCAATGCCAATCATTGGACAAAATGAGCATATTGCTTGGGGGCTAACAAATTCGATGGTTGATGACATGGATTTTTTCATAGAGACAATTAATTCCCAAAACAGAAATCAGTATTTATATAATGGTAAATGGGAGGATATGAAAATCATAACCGAAACGATTCCATTAAAAAACAATAGAGACACTACAATTACCATCCGGTTAACCCATCATGGCCCTATAATTACCGATGTCCATAGTTTATTAAATGAAGATACAGTTTCTATTTCAATGGCATGGACAGGGAATTGGTTAACAAAAGAGATAGATGGTCTTTTTGGCCTTTCAACATCAAAGAATTGGTCTGACTTTACAAATGCAGTAAAGAATTATGGTGTGCCTGGACAAAACATAGTTTATGCTGATGTTGAAGGCAATATAGGCTGGAGATCTGCTGTGTATATACCAATCAGAAAACAAGGCTCTAGCCTTACCCCAAGGCCTGGAGATGATCCAAGTTATGATTGGCAAGGGAGAGTGCCATATAGTGAAATGCCATTTTTATATAACCCCGAGTCTGGTTATATAGCAACAGCGAACAATAAAGTAATTGATGACTCTTTCCCTTATTACTTTAGTGGATTGTGGGCTGACCCAAGTAGGGCCCAACAAATAGTAAAACGCTTAGATACACTAGACAACGCTACTGTTGATGAAATGAAATCAGTTCAACTTGACTATACTTCGCTATTTGCTAAAGAAATTGCTCCCTATTTTTATGATGTAAATATTGATGACGAAAACGATAGAATTAAAAAATCCATGGCAATTCTTAAGGAATGGGATTTTGTAGAGGATATAGATTCAAAAGGTGCTTTAGTTTTTCATTCAATTCTTCGTCGTTTAGTTATTGAAGTTTTTGGAGATGAATTAAATCTATTAGGTGATAAATATCTAGATGCATTCACTTCCATGAAATATTTACATAATAGAAGTTTGAGAAAAATACTAGCTGAAAAAAAATCATCATGGATAGATGATATAAGAACAAAAAATAAAATCGAATCATTTGATGAAATACTTAAAAGATCATTTATAAATGGTGTAAATGATATTGAAAATTATGCTGGGCATAATATGGAAAATTGGACATGGGGGAGGGTGCATTATCTTACCCATAACCATAAAGTTGGCTCAAAGAAAATTCTTGATTGGTTATTTAGTTTCAATGTTGGACCATTTTTATCTGGAGGTTCAGATAAATCACCAAATGCAGGTTCTTATTCTTTTAGTGAGCCTTTTGCTCAAACCGCTGGCGCTTCAATGAGGAGGGTTGTAGACTTTAATAATCTAAACGAAACTCAGCAAATAATTCCAACAGGTCAATCAGGCTTGCCGCATAGTAAGCACTACGATGACCAAGCAGAGTTGTATCATAGTGGCGGATATAGAACAACGTGGTTTGATGAAAACTTTATAAGAAAAAGTAAAGAATTTAGAAGGTTAACTTTATTACCGTTGAGATGATTTCTTTTCTTTTATTAACTCTCTTATTTATAGTGAGTTATTTAAGTTTTTGGCAAGGTAGGAGCACTGAAAACTATTATATATCTAAACCAATTTATATATCTCATAGAGGTGTAACAAAAAATAACCCAGAAAACACAATAGAAGCATTTAAAGAGGCAGAGAGCTTAGGGTTTCAAGGTATAGAGGTTGATATAATTGCATCAAAAGATGGAGTTTTATATTGTTCTCACAACCACCAATTAGATCAAGAAACCAATCATTCAGGCTATATAGATCAGATGTTATCAGATGATTTAGATAATATAAATACTGGATTTTTTTCTCATCCCAGAAGCCAACAAAAAGTTCCACGGTTTAATAGTGTTATTGAAGACATATCTAATGATATGATAATAAACATTGAAATAAAATTTTCTAGCTATTTTGATTTATCAACAGCTTTTGTCTTGAGAAGGTTTTTAAAAAATAATAAAACAAAGCATAGAATTCTTATTTCTTCTTTTAATCCGCTCATTGTCTTTTTTTCAAGATGGCTAATACCATCTACTAGAACTGGGTTTTTGTTTGAAAGTGAGAACATGAAAAAATGGATAAATTTCTGCCACCCTGATACGGTTCATCCTCGAATTGATTTTTTAGATGAGGATATTATTAAATGGTGTAAAGCTAAAAATCTACCAATAAATGTTTGGACTGTAAACTCAGAGATCAATATTGAGAAATGTAAAGACCTTGGAGTGCATGGAATAATTACTGATTTAGAAAAAATTTAAAATAAAAAAGGGGTCAAAAGACCCCTTTTTATTTTAATGAATTAATATATTAATCAACCCAAGACGCTTTAAATAAAGCCACAGAAGGATCTGCTGTATTTGCAACTAGAACAAAACCATCTTTATAATGAAGCCCTTCAGGCTCACCACTACTTACCCCACCATCTTGCTGCGTATAATCGTTTAGTTCTGAAATTGCTCCAGAATCATAAACTGGGTTCATTGGATCAGTAATGTTATAGACAACGACTGCTCCAGCATCTTGGAGAGTAGAAATCATAAACGACTGGTCATCTTTATCAAGAATTAAAATTTCTTCTGGCTCGATGCCTTTGGTTACATCTTCCCAAGTCCAATTGCTAGGAAGGTCAGATGCTAAGTTAGCATATGTTTGTGTGCTAGGTGCGCCGTTTGGTCCGTCAAGCATTGTTACGCATAATTGACCATCAATTTCACCAGCAGTTGCAACATATGTTTGAGCATCGTTTACCCAAATACCATCTGGCTTATGGTTAACAGAAGTAAACTCCATCTTATATACTAATGTGTCTGGCGGGCTTAGTATGTCAAACCAACCGATCTCATTTGATTCTTGAAGAGTCATGAAGACTGTTCTTCCATCAGGTGCTATTTTGACACCTTCTGGTTCAGCTAAATCACCATTAGATCCAGTGTGGTTGATTACCATATCTTTAACTAATGTTGCGTTTCCAAGTCCACCTGATATATCATAAATAGTTACGCCAGGTCTAGCAATTGAATCACAACCACCATCAACCCCATCACCGTAGTCATATTCATTTACAACAACAACGTACTGATTATCGACAGAAATATCTACAGCATCTGGATTATAACCTAATTGATAAGGTCCATACTTTGTTTTAGTCGCGGCTTCAACCAAGTATAACTCACCTTTAGCGCAAGCTCCTTTTGTAACAACACCAGCAATGATGGAGTTATCTACACTTACATCGATTGATGATGATTCACCTTCAGGATCATCAGTTAATGTTACTGATGCGGTACCCATTGTTAGGCCGGTACCAGAAATACCAAAAAAGTCTAAAGAGTTTGTTTTTGAGTTAACAATTACACCTTCTGTGCTAGAAACAAACCTCACTAATTCGGGTTGAGAGACATCAGAGTCTCCTGTTGATTTAACATCAATCCTGGTGATGTCAAACGCAACACTTGTCGCTCCTGCTTCATCATCATTGTCTTCACATCCTATTGTAAACATAATTGTGAGAGACAATAATAGTTTAATGTATTTATTCATTATCTATTTTCCTTTTTTTTAATTAAAAATTCAATTCAAACTGAACCAGTAATTGATTATCTACCATGTCTGGCTGATATTCTCTTCCCTGTCCATTATTATACGATTCTGCTTTTTCTTCTGTATCACCAGTCTCTTCTCCAGTTATATAATACTCTAACTTAATTTTTGCATATTCAGTCAGGTTATAAACTGCAGCAAGAGTTAACATCGTTCTATCCCAAGTATGAGGATCATCAAGTTGAGCTTCCCAGGTACCACCAGGTTCAATATTTAATCCTCCGTATCTAGCTAAAATTAAAAGTGGTTTGTTAGATAAATATGAGGGTCTAAATGATTTTCTTGTTTCAACATAAAATCCATCTCTATCTAAGAAGCCATCTTTTGAAATAATGTATTCTGCTCTTGTAAAAAAACCAAACATATCTAACTCTGTTCTTACACCGCCCCAATAATGATCTCTGTTAGCATCCTTGGGGAGAACTTGTCCCTGAGCATATCTATAATATGTAAACTGGTCATATAGCAATCTCCAATCATAATCATCATATAACTGGCCTATATACCCCCAGCCAAGAATGTTCACTATGCCGATATTCAGTTGGCTTCTTAGACCAAATTCGGTTGTTACACCATCCCAGTCTCTAGCTTTTTTAGGCATGTTTCCATAAACAAGCATACGATATGAATCATCTTCAGCTGGAGAATCAAAGGCAAGGGGTCTTTTTAATGCCACAGATCCCCCAAGCTTCATGTTCATAATATTTAGCTGTTTTTCATAATCTAAGTGGTACTGCCTACCTTTCCAAAACGCTGTACCAATAAGTGGGTATCCCTCAACCTCTCTATTTAATGCAATGGCAGGCCTATTGCTTCCAATTTCTAGTTTAGAGCCAGGTTTTTGAAATAATAAATAGCTCTTATCGACATACGCATTGTCATCATCGAATCTTAATCCAAACCGAAATGAAATATTCTCAGAATAAAGAATTTTAAAGTTAAGGACGGCTTTATCGATTCGTACGTAAGGGCTACGTGTTTGTATTTTTTGTATGAATTCAGTGCTATTTATAGCACCACCTTCTCCCTCAACATCAACAAATTCAAACTCAACTTTTCCTTTAAGGTCAATATCGATACCCGAAGGAAGGTTTATTGAGATTTGTTTTGTTGTGTCTTGCGCAAAAATTATCGACAATAATGTAATAAAAAAGAAACTCAGCGATTTTTTCAAAATAATTCCAATCTTTTTATAAATCACCATAATTAATGATTTTATGATATTAAGATTAAAATACTTTTGTTAGGATTGTGTTAGGATATGTTAGGATTGTGTTAGGAGATATCAGTCCAATTTTTGTAAGGCTGTTGTTGCAACATACTATTATAATATCTTATTTCCCCAGTTACTTCTTTTAGTACAAAATTAGGTATATCAAATTGGGTCCATTCATTTTCAAGTTCGATTTCACCAATTAAGAGGCCCTGGTTTTCTCCGTGAAACTCATCTAGTTCCCACTTCATATTGTTATATATAAATATGTATCTAGTTTTTTCAATGATTGGTTTGTGACAAATTTTAAACAAATTGCTGGACTCAAGCTTCGACAACTTAGTTTCATACTCATAACGTGACATCCCACTAGCACTAGTTGGACCTTTAATTGTCAATGTGTTTTTCGTACTTGTAGAGCTAATTGTCGATCTCACTCTTATGGTACATTTTTTATCTAATTGTAGGTAACCTTGTTTAATTTTTAAAGCAGGTAGGTTTTTAGGAATTTTAGATAATATAAATTTTCGTTCGATTTCTTGCGGCATATTTTATGTGTATAAAGCTGTATTCAGTTTAATAAATATTAAAAAATAAATATTTATTACTCCTAATGTAATTCTAATAAAGGGGTTATAATTTTAATTATGCTAGATAGTAAAAATATACTTGTCGTCGAAGATGATTCAGATATAAGAGAATTAATATCATTTAATTTAAAAAATGAAGGTCATCAGGTTTTTGAGGCAAAGGATGGTGAGGTAGGTATTGACAAATCCAGGAAAAAACTACCCGACCTAATATTGTTAGATCTAATGCTTCCTGGGATTCATGGTCTAGACGTTTGCAGGATATTAAAGTCAGATCAGGAGACAAAAAATATACCTATCATCATGGTTACAGCCATGGGTCAGGAAGAAGATATTGTAAAAGGTCTGGAAACTGGAGCAGATGACTATATTACAAAGCCTTTTAGTATTAAAGTTTTGTCGGCTCGAGTTAAATCTGTTTTAAGACGCTCAATTGAAGAAAAGGATATAGATTCAAATAAAGCACTTTTAATTAATGGCATAAGTATAAAACCTAGGCTTAGAGAAGTGAAAGTAGATGGGCAAGTAATAGATAACCTTACTTTTTCCGAATTTCAAATTTTATACTTACTTGCTGGACATCCAGGTTGGGTCTTTACCCGTTACCAAATCATTGATAAAATCAGAGGTGATAATTACCCGGTAACAGATCGTTCAGTAGACTTTCAAATTGTGGGTCTTCGAAAAAAACTTGGAGATGCAGGAAAATTAATTAGAACTGTTCGAGGCGTTGGATACCGGTTTACACCGGATGAGAAATAGACCACTTTTTTTACAACTTTTATATTTTGTCTTACCTATTTACATAATAGGGTGGGGAATCCAATATTATTTCATTG
>ENA-OSEY01002206-OSEY01002206.1-marine-metagenome-genome-assembly--contig:-NODE-2206-length-12771-cov-3.046164_pt1 | contig 12771 bp, 11 predicted proteins | sample MGYA00248465_ERZ534230 | MGnify/ENA primary metagenome ERZ534230 (study PRJEB26409, sample SAMN06344110) | marine metagenome | isolation source: Sea water from surface | place: Atlantic Ocean:Southern... | reverse complement strand
TTATCTTGTTGATGCCAATATCGGCGGTGATTTGAACCCGCCAGGGGCCGGAGTATGGGAATTACCAGGAATGGGCATCAACAAACCAGCTGTTGGCGAACGGTATGTTCCCGAATGAAGAATTGCCTAAGGCAACTTCATTATTCCGTCTGATAAACTTCTTAATGATGAAAAAGCGCTTGATTGATTGAATGTTTATCAAAGGGTAGGTGATGCCCAATATCTGTAAAAAATTAAATGTGGGCTAGGCTTTTTCAACCTCCATCTCCCCATTCATTACTTTCTCAAAGGCTTCAAAAAACATCTTTGAAAGTTTTTTAGCAGTGCTGGTTAATAGCCGGGCTCCTAATTGAGCGAGTTTACCACCAGTTTCAGCTTTCGCGATGTATCTCAAAATGGTTTTCTCACCATCCTCAATTAATTCAACGTCAGCCGAGCCTTTGGCAAACCCCGCAATACCCCCATCCCCCTCACCGGAAAGACTGAAGGCACCTGGTGCTTGACTGGCATCAAGACAAACTTTTCCTCCAAAACGTGCTTTCACGGGGCCAATTTTTAATGTGACTTTAGCTAAAAGTTGATTTTCACCACCCCATTCCAATTCTTCACAACCGGGGATGCATGCTTTTAGCACATTGACATCATTCAGTGCCCTGTAGACTTCCTCACGCCGGGCTGGGATCGTCAATTCTTCTTGTATTTCCATAATTGGTTACTCCGTATATTTCGGCAATCAAATCATTTAAAAATCTGAATTTTAGACCCCTTATCCAGTTTCATCTGAATAGTCCTGTGGTGTGTCGATATCAATAAAAAAACCACTCGAATTGGTGCTGTATTCGTGGATTAATTCAGGTCGGCGCTGCAAAAGTTCTCGGCACCCTAAGTTGATGTCTCCTGCAATAACCTGCTCTCGTGCCGCACGAGACAAGATTATCGGATTGCCTCGCTGCGGACCATTGAGACCGGGTCGCATAGGGACTGTTACAGCGCCATCTGAAGCGCTTCTGTGTGCTTTTATCAATGCTAAACAATCCGCTGACATAAGGCGAGGCATATCGGCAGGTGTTATCATATAGCTTTTTGCCAACCCTGCTGATGATAATCCATGAAAAACGCTAGAACTTAAGCCCTTTGCATAGTCTGGATTGATGGTGTGGACAACGTTAAGACCCGTAAGAGCTTCGACAGTCTTTTGTGAGTCATGACCCAAAACAACGTTAACGCTCACATGAGGAAGAGAGGCTAGCATCTCCGCGGTACGACGTAGCAAAGCGACACCGTCAAAAGGCAATAATAATTTGTTGACACTACCCATGCGATGCGAAAATCCGGCAGCAAGAAGAATAATGGCAGTGTTAGTCATCAGTGCCTTCCCTACCCCCCTTCGCGCGACGCACTTTTACTATTTCTGCCATAATCGAGAGGGCAATTTCCTCAGGTGTTACGGCGTTAATATTTAAACCAGCCGGCGAATATACCTTATCAAGACACTCCTTGCTTATACCTGCTGCCAGGAGCTTTTTTACATAAGAAGCAAATTTCTTCTTGCTGCCAACAAAAGCCATATAGGCCGCCGATCCCGACAGCGCTGATTTCAGCGCTGCAACGTCGCCAGCACCCTGGGTCGCTACGACAACGTAGCGATCAATACTTTTATTCGCACTATTGGCAAGTTCATTTGGCGAGGAAAAATAACAATCAAATTTCAATTCTACAGGTTTCATTTTACTACAAAGAGTAAGGGTAAAGCCAAACCATCCGGAAATCTGTGCCAAAGCAAGGGCCACAGGCCCTTCTCCAAAAACAACCAACTCAGGGAGCGGCAGAACAGGCTCAACAAATATGTCCATTGAACCTTTGCTCGGGCATCCGTTGCGCGCCAGCGTTACCATTACCTCATTGTTGGCCTCGTCCAGCAGTTCTTCGGGTCGCAAACAGACTAATGTTGCTTCACCCGACGCTATAGCAAGCCTCGCCGCGCGCCTGACAGCTGAAGTAACGCATCCACCGCCAAGCCAACCTTCCGCAAATTCACCATCCTCCAAAATAATTGCCTTCATACCCGGTTTGGCAGCAGTCGACGACAAAGTGCGGACAACGGTCGCTATAGCGTGAGGGGTTCCATTAGCACGCAGTTGCTCCAATTTTTCGTCAACTGCAGTGTGAGTGGACCGACTCATAATTGTTCCAATTCAAACTCTAATGCAGCTAAGCTCTCAAGTGTATTACATGGTGAAAACTTATCCAAATAAGGTAACGCTGCGCTCATGCTGGCCGCAACCGGTTCATAATGCTTCCAGCCAAGTAGCGGGTTGAGCCAGATGATCTTGCATCCTTTCCGACGCAGACGGGACAACTCAGTACCAACAATTTTTGAGTCACCGGTGTCATAACCATCGGACATGATAATTACCACGCTACGGCGCCCAATTATTCGGCTAGCGTACTGAGTATTAAATTGATGAAGACAATAACCAATTCTGGTGCCACCGCCAAACCCCTGTGCCATCATCGAAAGCCGATTGACAGCACGTAGCGAATTACTGTCACGCAAAGCATCGCTAACATTCATGAGATTTGTATGAAACAAAAACGCATCAGCCCGACGGTCTACATCAATCAATCCACGGATGAAGGCTAGAAAAACTCGCGCATATATCGTCATTGACCCAGAGACATCTAAAATAGCGACCAAATGTGCTGGACGATCTGGACGACGTCGGCGCAACAATTGCACTGGCTCACCACCTGTTCCAATCGACCGACGAATCACTCGTCTTAAATCAATTATCGCACCTTTCCGATCAGCTTTCCGGCGGCGTGAACGTTTGTAACGAATGGCAGCCGCTATACGCTGTGCCGCCTGCTCAGCGGCGGCTCGGTCTTCGGATTGTAAGTATTCGCGCATGTCAATCTGATTTTTATTGAACACGCGCGTGGATAACAGTTTGCCTTCGCCATCACTATTGGCCTCACCATCCCGATCGCCGTCAGGCGTCTCATTCTCACCCGTATTACCCGTGTCATGTTGCATCATAAATTTTGAGAGATTATCTATAGTGCGTCGGTCAGGCTTATTTACTTTTGTCTGTTGATGATCTGTGCGCATCAATGATTGGTTCAGCCAGAATGCATTAAAAAGGTCGTCAAACCGACCGAAAGCATGAAGATCAGCACAGCAAACAGCCTTCAGGGCCATTCTCACTTCGAGGGGATTACTTAAATTAATGCCTTCCAAGCTTTGCAGTCCCATCTCGGTTTCCTGCATCCCAACGCGAAAACCGTTTTGACGGAGATGCCGAGTGAAATCGCCCATGCGTTCAGGAATCGAGGTGCGCGTCGGAAATTTGGTAACAGTGGCCATGGTAGTTATCCGGCGACACCAGCTAGCCGCTGCACAACTTCACCGGGCAATGCTGCTTGATCAGCCTCCGTTTTCAACAAAGCCACTAGTGATGCCTGCAATGCAACAGGGTCCTCCGTCAAGTCCTTCAAACCAAGACCAGCAAGAGCCGCTGCCCAGTCCAGCGTCTCTGCAATACCTGGTTTCTTCTCCAAATCTTCTTTGCGTATAGATTGCACAAAACCGACAATCTGGCCGGCCAGCCGGGGTGACAGTTCTGGTGCGCGCATTCTCAGTATTGCCAATTCGGTTGCACGATCAGGAAACGGCACATGACTGTATATGCAGCGGCGACGCAGCGCATCGGAGAGATCACGCGTTCCATTCGCAGTTAACACGACAATTGGTTTGCTGGTTGCAGCTATAGTTCCAAGTTCAGGGATAGTGATCTGAAAGTCAGAGAGGATTTCTAGAAGAAAAGCTTCAAACTCCTCATCTGCGCGATCGATCTCATCGATTAACAATACCGGTGGCCGCTCTTGCTGGATAGCGCGAAGCAATGGGCGCTCGAGAAGAAATTCGCGTGAAAAAATCCTATTTTCAATTTTGTCCGGGCTCACTCCACTATCTGCCGAAGCACGAATTGATAAAAGCTGGCGTTGATAGTTCCATTCATAGATTGCGGCAGCAGCATCTAGCCCCTCATAACATTGTAAGCGGATCAGTTCAGTATCTTCAATCTCAGCAATTGTCTTAGCAACCTGGGTCTTTCCCACGCCGGCATCGCCTTCAAGCAGAATGGGCCGTTCCAGCTGCAAGGCAATATATATGGCCATGGATAGTTCGTCAGAAGACACATACCCAGCGTGACCGAGGCGGTTTTTCAGATTTTTCCAGGTCATTCTCTGGTGGCAGGGCTAAATAGCCCTGCCTTTTCCTTTTTCGGTTTCTTCAGTCGTGAAGACCAAGACTTTCGGCTGTCTTCCAAATCCGCCAATGGTCATGCGGCATATGTGTTTGGGTCAGACCAAAAGCACGGAAAGCATCATGAACTGCATTCGAGAAAGCTGGCACACCCCCAACGTTAGGGCTCTCGCCAACTCCCTTAGCGCCAATTGGATGATGGGGACTTGGTGTCACCGTATAGTCGGTCTGGTAGTTCGGCGTCTCGACAGCTGTGGGAATGAAGAAATCCATGAGCGTTCCAGTTGTTACGTTACCCTTCTCGTCGTAGGCAATTTCCTGTCCCATGGCAATCGCAAGCGCCTCTGTCAAACCGCCATGGACCTGCCCCTCAATGATCATGGGATTTATTCGAGTCCCGCAATCGTCAAGCGCAAAAACCTGGCGAATTTCAGTAGTACCTGTATCTACATCTATTTCCATTACACAGACGTAAGATCCAAATGGATAGGTCATATTTGGCGGGTCGTAATAGCTGACTGCTTCAAGGCCAGGTTCGACTCCCGGGATCGCTTGGTTGTAGGAGGCAAAAGCAATTTCCTTCATTGTCTTGAATCGCTCTGGTGAACCCTTCACCACAAACCGGTCAACGTCCCATTCAAGGTCGTTATCGTGGACTTCAAGAAGGTAAGCTGCAATCATCTGCGCCTTCGCACGAATTTTCCGACCTGCCATTGCCGTCGCTGCACCCGCAACAGGAGTAGAGCGCGAACCATAAGTTCCAAGACCGTAAGGAGCAGTATCGGTATCCCCTTCTTCTAATGTTATGTCTTCGGCAGGGATGCCAATTTCGGAAGCCAGAATTTGAGCAAAGGTAGTGGCATGGCCTTGCCCCTGTGATATCGTGCCAAGACGAGCAATAGCCGACCCGGTTGGGTGAATCCGAATTTCACAGCTGTCAAACATTCCAAGACCCAGAATGTCGCAGTTCTTGACGGGGCCAGCGCCGACAATCTCGGTAAAATGGCTAAGCCCAATGCCCAGAAGCTTTCGCGTTTCACCACGCTTAAAGGCCTCAACGCGCTCAGCCTGTTCCTTACGAAGATCCTCATAACCTACCGCTTTAAGAGCCTTTTCCCATCCTGTGTGGTAATCTCCCGAGTCATATTCCCAGCCAAGTGCGGACTGATATGGAAACTGTTCCTTCTTTATGAAATTCTTCGAGCGCAATTCTGCAGCATCCATATTTAGTTTAATCGCCAATACTTCAATCATTCGCTCTATAAAATAGGCGGCTTCTGTAACCCGAAATGAGCAGCGATATGCAACACCGCCTGGGGCTTTGTTTGTATAAATACCGTCAACCGCCAGGTAGGCTGTTGGAATATCATAGGAGCCTGTGCATATATTCATGAAGCCGGCCGGAAACTTTGTCGGATCCGCGCAAGCGTCAAATGCGCCATGGTCAGCGGTGGTGTGGCAATGCAGAGCAGTAATCTTGCCATCTTTAGTTGCAGATATTCTGCCCTTCATCCAATAGTCGCGGGCAAAAGCGGTGGCCATAAGATTATCAGAACGGTCCTCAACCCATTTTACTGGCACGCCAGTGACTATTGAAGCAACAATGGAACAGACGTAACCAGGATAGACGCCAACCTTATTGCCAAAGCCACCGCCAATATCGGGCGAAATAATCCTTATATTGTGTTCAGCGATGCCAGAGATTAAAGACGCAACTGTCCTGACAGCGTGCGGGGCCTGGAATGTCCCCCAAACCGTAAGTTTGCCGTTTACTTTGTCCATCGACGCCACGCTGCCGCATGTTTCCAGCGGACATGGGTGGGTGCGGTGGTAGTAGATCATTTCTTCAGCAACAACATCTGCTTGTTCCAACACTGCTTGTGTTGCTTCACGGTCACCAGACTCCCAAGTGAAAATATGGTTGGGATGGCGACGCGGTCCATGCGCGCCCTCTTTCTGATCGGCGATATCTTCGCGCAAAATTGGGGCACCATCCACCTCTGCCTTAAAAGGATCTACAATCACCGGCAGTTCCTCATACTCGACCTCAACGGCAGCAACGCCATCAGCTGCAGCATAGCGGTCATCAGCGACAACAAACGCGACTTCTTGTGCCTGAAAAAGCACCTTCCCATCAGCAAGCACCATTTGCTTATCGCCAGCCAAAGTTGGCATCCAGTGCAGACTCAATGGTTCCAAATCAGCAGCCGTTAGAACAGCGTGCACGCCTGGGACTGCCATTGCCTTTTCGGTGTTGATTGACTTCACTCGCGCATGCGCATACGGCGAACGAACGAAATCTCCAAACAACATACCTGGCAGCTTGATATCGTCTACATAATTGCCCTTGCCCTGCGTAAAGCGCGCATCCTCCACACGCTTTCGTGATGTGCCAAGACCGCTTAATGCAGCGGATCGTTCTTCCTTGGGTGGTGAAATTTCATTCATTACGCTGACTCCTTCATCTCATTCATTTTTGTAGCGGCCTCGAGAATCGCCTTAACAATATTTTGATAACCGGTGCATCGACAGAGATTACCCGCAATGCCAAACCTCACCTCCTCCTCTGTTGGAGTAGGATTTTCCTGCAACAGTCGATAAGCCCGCGTAATCATCCCCGGTGTACAGTAGCCACATTGTAGACCATGATGCTCTTTAAACATTTCCTGCAGTACATGCAGCGCATCAGGCGTTCCCAAACCTTCAATAGTTGTGATTTCTGCACCATCGGCCTGTGCGGCAAACACTGAACAGGACTTAACTGACATACCGTTCATATCTATGGTGCAGGCACCACAATGCGAGGAACTGCATCCAACATGCGGACCAGTGATACCTAGTTCCTCACGCAGCGCGTGAATTAACAGAGTTCTTGGTTCGGTTAGCAGGTCGACATTTTTGCCATTAACCGTCATTTTAATATGCATTTTTTCCATGACTAACCCCTATACCCTTGTTTTAGCGCTTTGGATCGCGCGTTTTACAATTACACCGGCAACATATTTCTTAAAATCAACTGGGCCGCGTGTATCGGCTACAGGGTCAGACGCCTCAACAGCCGCCTTTACCGCCTTTGTAATAGAATTATCATCAACTGAGCTCCCGACAAGGACTTCGACAGCCGCATCACAATAAACCGGTGTGTCTGATAGGTTTGTCAAAGCGATTGATGCTGAACTGCACACTCCATCATCCATGGACAGTAGAACACCTGCAGCGGCGGTAGCGTAATCACCGATTTTGCGTTTCTGTTTTTCATATGCGTAGCCGCCTTTCTTAGCTACGAATGAGATCGATGTTAGTATTTCATCTTCTTCGCGCGCGGTGAAGTATGCCGCCTCGTAAAAATCTCGCGCTGCGACAGTGCGTTCACCGTTCGGGCCCGCCAGATGATATTTTGCATCAATTGTTTGCATGAGCCCGGGCATGTCATTCGCCGGGTCACCATTGGCAACGTTACCGCCTATAGTTCCAACATAACGAACCTGCGGGTCTGCAATCTGCAAAGACGCTTCTCTAATTATGGGCGCTACCTCATGCAGAGTGCCGCTTGTAATCAGTTCATGTTGTGTAGTCATGGCGCCAATGGTAACAGTGTCGCCGTCTATGCTGATACCTTTGAGGGCATCCACCCCTGCCAGATCAATTAACTGACTGATGTCCGTTAGCCTTTGCTTCATGACCGGAATAAGACTATGACCTCCGGCGATAACTCTAGCGTCATCACCCCATTCACCTAGCAAACTCACTACACCGTCGATTGTATCAGGCCTATGGTAACTAAACGCACCAGGAACCATTATCTATCCTCCCATTTTCTGCAGGCAAACCAATATTAACCGTCACTTTACCTGAGCTTTCGTGTGGCCAACCTCACAGGAATAACACCCCCATCACTGGTGTTCATTATTCATAGTCGGCATTTTGATCTTTACTAAAGATACCGTACGACAATTAACTATTATTGACAGTAAAAAATCAGCTAATAGGCTGTGGCTAAGTTACGCACCCTTCTTTATGCGAAGCCGACGGCCCGTTTGACTATCGCGGAGTGATCTATAATCCCACTAACAGACCCTTGTTGGCCCAAAACCAATACGGTTATTTTAAACTTTGAAACCAGGCAATCTGACTCAGAATTTCATATGCGACAGAGGCAGCGACCATGGCGGTAATATTATTAGGGCTGTCCTTTGTCGGCATAAGGCATACAACGTCGCCGCCAATAACATTCAGCCCTTTTACCGCCTGCACAAGCCTAATGGCCTCATCAATTCCAAACCCAGCAACACCCGGCTCAATATTTGACACTGCCGGTGCTACAGTCGGATCAAGGCAATCAAGATCAAAAGTGATATAGACAGGCATATCGCCAATGACCGCACGAATTTTAGCCACGACATCCTGAAATGCCATCTGCCGGTAATCCTCCATGGTGATTACCTCGTACCCCAGTCGGTGGCTTGGCTCCAGCCAGTCAAGACGGCGTGTATTGCCGCGCAAACCAATCTGCAAACTGTGCGAGGCGTCAACATGCCCTTCATGTACCAAATAACTGGCCCAATGCGCGGCACTATCTTTAGCCCCTAAAAAATGATCAAGGCTCTCAAATGTGTCGGTATGCGCATCTAGATGCAAAAGGGCCACCTTGCCGCCATTTGTCAGCCGTGAATCCGGCCCAGATATGGCGCGTAAAATGCCGCCGGTGATCGAATGATCACCGCCAATTGATACCGGCCGGGCCCCCGTCGCAGCTATCTGTCGGAAAAAACTGGTGATCGCCTTGATACAGGCTTCATTATTATTGGCTTCTGGCAAAGGCACATCGCCAATATCACCAATACGCCCAGTTTCCAGTGGATAGAACCCATATCGCATATGCGCACGCCGCATATTGGCAGATACATGCCGTACCGCGCGCGGGCCCAAATGCTGATCACGTTCGGTGGTGCCATTGCCAGTTGAGTGCGGCACCCCAACAAGTGCGATATCAAGATCAGATGGGCTGTCAACAATTGCCGCTCGAAATAATGAGGGAATCCCCCACCAATATAAATTATCCATCATCGACCGGGCGGCCGCATCACCAGCTTGATCAGAATGATCCGACATGTTTTAGGTCTCCTTTGTGACTGTGCCGACTATGATATCAACACATCAGCATGATTTGTTTTTGAAGCGCCATCATTCAATAGTTTTGGCACGCTCACGCAGCACAGTTTTCTGAATTTTACCCGTTTGTGTTTTTGGCAAATCGCTGAACACAAAATGGCGCGGCAATTTAAAGCCTGCCAGCCGTGCCCGGCACCAATCAAGAAGCTGATCAGCATCGAGATTGTCACAACCCGGCTTCAGCGTGATAAAGGCACAAGGCGTTTCCCCCCATTTTTCATCGGGGCGAGCCACCACCGCTGCTTCCATAATGTCACTATGTTGATAGAGGGTCTCTTCAATTTCCAAACTGGAAATATTTTCACCGCCAGAAATGATGATGTCTTTTGACCTGTCTTTAACCTCGGCATAGCCATCTGGATGCATTACAGCCAGATCGCCGGTATGAAACCAACCCCCGGCTGATGCCGCGGCTGTGGCTTCAGCGTTTTTGAAATAGCCTTTCATCACGGTGTTGCCGCGTAACATAATTTCACCGATTGTTTTACCATCTGCTGGAACTGGTTGCATGGTCACCGGATCGACGATCTGGAACGTGCCTGCCAGAATATGCGGTACCCCTTGGCGCGCCATTTTTTGCGCCCGGCCAGCCAAGGGCATATCGACCCAGTCATTTTGCATTTCACAAATTAACGACGGCCCATAGGACTCGGTCAGCCCGTATAGATGCGTGACCTCAAAGCCCATTTGTTCCATATCATCAATCACTTTACTTGGCGGTGCCGCCCCACCTGTCGCAATCTGCACGGGTTCTGAGAATGCCGGCTTTATGTCTGCCGGGGCGTGAATCAGCATCGACAACACCACCGGGGCCGCCGCCATGTGGGTGACAGACTCTGATGCCAACAAGTGAAATATTCTCGCTGTATCAATGCCGCGCAAACAAATATGCGTGCCACCTACCGCTGTGACTGCCCATGGATGAGTCCAGCCATTGCAATGAAATAGCGGTAATGTCCACAAATACACGCTCCGCGATTGCAACCCCATGGCCATTACATTGCCAATTGCATTCAATGCCGCACCACGATGTGAATAGACCACGCCTTTTGGATCGCCAGTGGTACCAGATGTGTAGCTTAGTGACAGTGGATGGGTTTCATCCTGCAAATCAAATAGGGTATCATCAACATCGCCAGTGGCCAAAAATGCTTCATAATCCAGCCGCCCTAGCAACCGTCCAGACCGACAATTTGCATCATCGATCGCCACCAGCTTTATCTCGCGATCAATCAATGACAACGCCGCGTCAACAACATCACTATATTCACGATCAACAAATAACAGCTGCGCCTCGCCATGGTCTAAAATGCTGGCAATTAATTTGGCATCAAGCCGCGTGTTGATTGTGTTCAATACCGCACCTGTCATCGGCACCGCAAAATGCAACTCGATCATTTCAGGCACATTCGGGCATATCACCGAGACCGTATGGCCGGCGGCAATTCCAGATTGCTGTAGCGCTGATGCCAGTCGGCGACAGCGTTGATAAACTGTCCGGTAATCGAGCCGCCGGTCTTCATAAATAATCGCGGCCTTATCACCAAACACATGGGCCGCGCGCGTCAAAAAATCTATTGGTGATAGTGGCGCGGTATCTGCACCCTGCATATCAAGCGATGCAAAAGCAGTATTTTTGATCGAAAAAGATGTTGTCATCGTGTCCTTCCTCGCATCTCGCCTATGCATACATTTCTGCCGCATCAATCGTTGCCGACGCCCCATCCCCAAAAGGCTTGACCTTGATTTTGCAAGAGCCGATTAATCACCATCTGATGAACCTCTGTCGCCCCATCGACAAGCAACGCCTGCCGACCATATCGATAAATCCATTCCAGAACCGTGTCTTTGGAATAGCCGCGCGCCCCACAAATCTGGATGGCGTCGCTGGTCACGCGGTTCAATAATTGCGACACATGGATTTTGGCAATTGATATATCCTGCCGGGCCTTTGATCCCTGTTCGATACGCCATGCGGCGCGCATCACCATGACCCGGCCAATCTCAATATCCATGGCCGCCTGCCCCAGCTTGATCTGGATTGACTCACGATCTGCCAGCTTGATACCAAAACCTTGACGATTAGCCGCATAATCAGCCGCGATCACCACCGCTCGCCGCGCCAAACCAAGCCAGCGCATGCAATGTGTCAAACGGGCAAGGCCAAGGCGGATTTGTGTGACTTTCAAACCCTGCCCTTCACCCATCAGTATACGGTCATCATCAAGTGTCAGCCCATCAAATGTAAGCTCACAATGGCCACCATGTTCTTCTGGCCCCATAATGCCGATACGCCGTTCAATGCGCCAGCCAGGATCATCACGATGGAACAGAAATGCGGTCAATCCGTTTCTGGCATCACCGCCGGTTTTGGCAATTAAAATGAAATGCTCGGCCTCTCCCGCACCGGTGATATACCATTTACGCCCATTGATCACCCATCGCCCGTTCTTTCGGGTTGCGGTCGTTTGGATCATCCCCGGGTCAGATCCGCCACCTGGTGCTGGTTCTGTCATTGCAAAAGACGACCGCACATCACCATTAATAATTGGTTGTAACCATCTGGCTTTTTGCTCCTGCGATGCCACTTTATTCAGAATATACATATTGCCGTCATCGGGGGCCGCACAGTTAAACGCCACCGGGCCAAATATTGATTGGTTCATCGCTTCATAGAGCACCGCCATACCAGTTGGGCCATAACCCATGCCGCCTTGGGCCTGTGGAATTTGGGGTGCCCACAACCCGGCGGCTTTCACCTTGGAGCGCAAAGATTGTAATACCGCCATGTCAATGTTGCCATAGGGATCATAATGCACCGGATCAGCCTCTAGCGGGATGATTTCATCAGCCACGAATGCTTCTACCCGTTTTGCATCTGCTGCCAGTTCTGTAGTAATCGAAAAATCCATAAAGCGGTTCCTTGTTTCACGATTATCCTGCCGCGCCTAGAGACCAGCCGCCATCCCACCATCAATGATCAGTGTTTCGCCGGTCATATAGCTGTTTTGCGGATCCAGTAAAAAAATCAATGCAGCCGATAATTCCTCGATGGAAGCAAAGCGGCGCATAGGCACTTTTTTAACCAGCCTCACGCCCTCCTCACTTTGCAAAAATTCACGGTTGAGGTCGGTCATGATATAGCCCGGAGCAAGCGCATTTACCCTGATATTGTCACGCGCAAGTTCCAGCGCTGCTGATCGGGTCATCTGGATCACCGCCGCTTTACTGGCAGCATAAATGCCAGTTTGCGGAAGCGGACGATGCCCTAAAACAGACGCAATATTTACAATAACACCACCTCCGGTCGCAACCAGTGCTGGGACGCT
>ENA-OSEY01002203-OSEY01002203.1-marine-metagenome-genome-assembly--contig:-NODE-2203-length-12771-cov-8.367181_pt1 | contig 12771 bp, 13 predicted proteins | sample MGYA00248465_ERZ534230 | MGnify/ENA primary metagenome ERZ534230 (study PRJEB26409, sample SAMN06344110) | marine metagenome | isolation source: Sea water from surface | place: Atlantic Ocean:Southern... | reverse complement strand
AAACCATTTGTGATGCTTAGAAAGAAAAATAAATTACCAGCTGATGTTCACTCAATAGATTTTGAACTCGAATATGGAACAGCAACAATAGAGGTGCATAAAGACTCTATTGATGAAAATGATAATGTTTTAATTATTGATGATTTAATTGCAACTGGTGGTACTGCAGAGGCGGCAGCTAAACTTGTTGAAATTTCTAAAGGAAAAGTTGCAGCTTTTATATTTGTAATCAATTTATTTGATCTTAATGGTACAGACAAATTATTAGATAAAGGTTATAAGGTTGAAAACTTAATTGATTTTCCTGGACACTAAATTGGAGATATAATCTTTTAATTTAATTTTACCATAATATTTATGAATTTTATTTGATAAGTTCATTTTAGTAAGAGCTGAGGCATATCTTTCACCTGGTCTTTTTGGTAAAAATTTAATTTTCGAATTAAACATTTTAGCAACTTCTAAAATAGAATAACTTTTTTTACTTGTAATGCTGTAATGTCTACACAAGTTTTTCTTCCATGCTAAAAAACAAATTTTAATTGTGTCATTTATATGTGTAAATCTTCTAGATTGTGTACCAGGCATGACCACTGATAAAGGTTTTTTTTTTTTGTATTGTTCTTCAAATACACCTATTACAGTGGACATTTCACCTTTGCATATCTGATTTGGTCCATAAACGTTATAAAAATAAATCACTTCATATTTAAAGTTAAACCATTTTTTTAGGTTTTCTAGTAACTCTAAATTTTTTGCTTTTGTAAATGCGTATGGAGACAAATCTTTATCTTTGCCTGTATTTCCCAATGATGCAGAGGTAGCTGAGTAGATTAATTTTATTTTATTTTTTAAGCAAAAATTAAAGATTGCGTTGGATCCTACTGAATTAGAAAATATACATTGATCCATTTTTAAAAAACTTTGGTAAATTCTCGCAAACTCTCCAAAATGAAATATCGTTTCAATTTGATTAGGTTTTTTAATTAATTTTGAGATATTCATTGTATCACCTCTTAAATATCTAACTCGTGAACTTTTTACGTGGTTTAATTTTGTACCTGATGTGTAGTTGTCTATACTGATAATCTTATAATTTGTCTTTTTTAAAAGAAATTTAATTAAATTTGTACCTACAAATCCCGCACCACCAGTGACTAAAATTCTCTTATTTTTTTTCATTTTTTGATTAATAATAATCTTAACAAATAAATTTATTCACGATCTATATCAAAAATTTTTTAATAAGTAAGAATTAATAATAAATTTAAATACAATTTAATATATCGCCTTTATTTTGACTAAAAATTGATTAAGAAATAAACAATTGTTTAAATGAAAAAAATTTTAGTAACAGGAGGGTTGGGTTTCATAGGTAGCAACCTAATTGAATTATTACTTGAAAAAAAATATTTTGTAATAAATATTGACAAAATATCCTATTCATCAAATTTTTATAACGTAAAAGAGTTCAAAAAATCACAGAACTATAGATTCATCAAATGTGATATTAATGACAAAAAAATAAAGAAGATATTATTTAAATTTAAACCACATATAATTTTTAATCTAGCTGCAGAAACACATGTTGATAGGTCAATTGATAATCCAGGAAACTTTATAAAAAGTAATATTCTAGGTGTTTATAATATACTTGAAAGTTTCAAACAATTTTCAAAAAAATATAAATCAAAACTAATTCATATTTCTACCGACGAAGTTTATGGTGATGTGATTAAAGGAAGATCTGATGAAAATTATTCTTACAATCCAAGTTCTCCATATGCTGCTTCAAAAGCGTCTTCAGATCATTTGGTGTCTTCTTTTGTAAAAACTTACAAAATACCAGCAATCATCACTAATTGTTCTAATAATTATGGTCCAAAACAACATCCTGAAAAATTTATTCCTAAACTAATTTACAATATCTTAAATAATATAAATTTACCAATTTATGGAAAAGGATTAAATTCAAGAGAGTGGATTTTTGTTAAAGATCATTGTGAAGCCCTAATAGAAATTTCAAAAAAAGGAAAAATTGGAAATTTTTATAATATTGGCTCAAATAGAAATATTGAGAATATAAAAGTTTGTCGAAACCTGTTTAAGATTGCGAAATCAAAAATAAAAATTGGTAAGAATGTTAAAATAAAATTTGTTAAAGACAGGCCTGCACATGATATTAGATATGCCCTTAATAGCAAAAAAATAAAAAAAGAATTAAAATGGTATCCTAAAACTAGTTTTGAAAATGGTTTAAATAAGACGTTTGATTGGTATTTGAATAATGTAGATTATTATTCATCCTTTAAGAAAAAAGATATTTTGAAAAGATTAGGTTTAAATAAAAGTTAATTATATTTTAGATGAGTGTTACCATCATAATTGTTTCATATAAGAGCGATTCGCGTATACAAAAATGTTTAAAAAATTTAGGAAAAAAATATAAAAAAATTATTATTGATACCTCAAAAGATATGAGCCTGAAAACAAAAATAGAAAAAAAATTTCCAAAAACAAAAGTAATTTTAACTTCTAATAATGGTTATGGTGCAGCAATGAACTATGGTGTTAAAAAAGCAAAAACTAAATATGTATTTATGTCAACTCCAGATATTTTACTAAATAATAAAACTATTAAAAATCTGCTGTCTGCAGCAAAAAAATTAAATGATAACTTCGCATTTTTGTCTCCGGTCACTAAGACATCTAAAAATAAATCATTTATTGAAGTTGAAAATTGTAAAGGATATGCAATTTTTGTAGAAAGAAAAAAATTTCAAAAATTTGGGGGATGGGATAAAAATTTTTTTCTATTTTATGAGGATCACGATTTGTGCATGAGATATAATGAAATTAAAAAGAAAATTTATTTGATTCCTAATGCTAAGGTAAAACATGTGGTTGGTGGCTTTTATAAAAATGACGCAATTAATGAAATTGATATTTGTAAAAATTGGCATTTTATGTGGTCTAAATTTTATTTTTACAAAAAATACAACGGTTTGATATACGCATATATAATCACTTTTCCATTTATGATAAGATCTTTTATTAAAACTCTTTTTTATTTTTTTACAAATAAAAATAGATTTAAAATTTATTATGCTAGGCTTTCAGGTTTATTAAATGCTTACACAAATAACAAGTCATGGTTTAGACCATTTATAAAAGTAAATTAAGATAAAGTATTTTTTATGATAGATAGAGGTATTATTTTAGCTGGTGGACATGGGACTAGACTAAGTCCGTTAACTAAAGTAACGAACAAACAACTTTTACCCTTATACGATAAACCTTTAATTTATTATCCTCTCTCTGTTTTAATGTTGGCTGGAATAAAAAAAATTTTAATTATAGTCAATCCATATGAGATTAATTCTTACAAGAAGCTTTTGGGTGATGGAAGTCGACTAGGTATTAATATAACTTATAAAGAACAAAAAAAACCAGAGGGCCTTCCACAAGCCTTCATTATAGGAAAAGATTTTATTAATAAAAAGGGTGTGGCACTTATTTTAGGGGATAATTTCTTTTATGGTCAAGGTTTAACATTAAGACTCAAAGACAGCCTTAAAAAAAATAAAGGATCAACAATTTTCTTATATCCTGTAAATAATCCTTCTCAGTATGGGGTTGTGGAATTAAATAATAAAAACAAAATTCAAAAAATTTCTGAAAAACCAAAAAAAACTAAATCGAACTTAGCTATAACAGGTTTATATCTATTCAATCATGAAGTTATAAACTTTTCTCAAAAATTAAGGCCATCAAAAAGAAATGAATTAGAAATAACTGATCTAATAAAGATATATAAAAAGAAAAATTCACTTAAAGTTGAACAAATTGGAAGAGGTGGCTCTTGGCTTGACACAGGAACTACTAAAGACCTTTTCGATGCCTCTTTATTTGTCTCAACAATTGAAGAAAGGCAAGGTCTAAAGATTGCTTGCATCGAGGAGATAGCATTAAGAAACAAATGGATCGATAAAAAATCAATTATAAAATCTATAAAATTCTATGGTAATTGTGATTACACTAATTATTTAAAAAGATTGATTTAAATGAGGTATCTTTATCCAAAAGTTATTGATATAAAGGTTAATACTGATAATAGAGGTTACTTAGTCGAAACATTCAAAAAAAAAAAAATCAATACTGATTTTAAATATTCTATTTTAGTTTCATCCAAAAGAAATGTTTTTCGAGGTCTTCATTTTCAGAAAAAAAAACAACAAGAAAAATTACTTATTGTTTTAAAAGGGTCTGTAGTTGATTATTGCGTTGATTTAAGAAGAAAATCCAAAACTTTCTTAAAAACATTCAAATTTTATCTTAAAAAAAACTCAATATTATATATTCCTAAAGGATTTGCTCATGGTTATTTATGTTTAAAAAAAGATAACAAGTTAGTTTATTTATTATCAGATTATTGGTTTAAGAAATATGAAAAAGTTTTAGACTTTAATGACAAAATAATTAATTTAAAAATCAAAAATAAAAAAATAATAACATCAAAAAGAGATAAAAAAGGTATATCTTTTGATCAATTTAGAAAGGAAATAAAATCTCTTTGAAACATAATAAATGTAGGGTCTGTCATAAGAAAATAAAAAGTTTTATGTCTTTTGGTAAAATGCCAATTGCTAATTCTTTTTTAAAGAAAAATCAATTTAACAAACAGTATTTTTATAATATGGAGGCTGGATTCTGTAATACTTGTTTTACTTTTCAATTAATCAAAATTCCTAAAGCAAGAATGATGTTTAATAATAATTATGCTTATCTGGCATCGACATCCAGTGTAATGAAAAAACATTGGAATAAATTGTCAAAAAAAATTATAAAAAAATCAAAACTAAATACTAGGTCATTTGTAGTTGAAATTGGTTCTAATGATGGAATTTTTTTGAAAAATATTGCAAAAAAAAAGATTAATCATCTGGGCGTGGATGCATCCAAAAATGTTTGTGAAATCGCAAAATCTAAAGGCATAAATTCATTAAATGATTTCTTTAACATTAAAACTGCAAAAAAAATAAAACACAAATATGGTAAAGCTGACGTAATAGTAAGCACCAACACCATGCATCATATTGAAGATATAAACAGCGTTGTTAAAGGTATGTATGAATTAATAAAAGACGATGGAATAATTATCACTGAAGATCCATCATTAAAAGAAATGTTAAAAAAAAATGCATATGATCAAATATATGCAGAGCATATGTATATTTGGTCATTAAGTTCTATGAGCTATTTGTTTAAAAAATATGGTATGGAAATTTATGATATTGAAAACAACAATCTCCATGGAGGTTGTTCAAGATATTTTATAGCAAAAAGAAATAAGAAAAAAATTAGCTCTAGAGTTATTTCACAAATGAAATTAGAAAAAAGAATTGGATTAAATAAATTGTCAACTTTCAAAAAATTTAAAAAACGAATAATTGCTTTAAAGGGAGAATTAAAATCAATATTAACAAAATTAAAAAAAAGAAACAAAATAATTGTTGGTTATGGTGCCCCAGCAAAAAGTACTACTATCTTAAATTTTTGTGACATCAATTTTAAATTAATTGATAAAATTTTTGACAACACTTCAACAAAAATAGGCAAATTTACACCTGGTAAAAGTCTTATCAAAATAGAAGACTCAAAAAAATTCAAAAATACTTTCAGTGATTATTGTGTTTTATTTGCGTGGAACCATAAAAAAGAAATTTTATCAAAAGAAAAACATTATTCAAAGCAACGTGGTAAATGGATTATCCCAGTTCCAAAATTAAAGATTGTATAATGGATAACAAAATTTTATTAACTGGCTCATCAGGTTTTATCGGAAAAAGTTTAACCATTAACCTTCTCAATAATAAATATCAAGTTTTTGTAATTTTAAATAATAGTAAAAAAAATAAAGCATTGGCTAAATCTTTAAAGAAAAATTATAAAAACTATAAACCAATTTTCATTAACAATGTAAAAGAATTGAAAAAAAAATTGTCTAAATTAAAAGTTAACTCAATTATAAATTTAGCATCTAAATATTTAAGAAGTCATAATTTTAAGGATATGATTGATTTAATAAATTCGAATATTCTATTTACAACATCTGTATTAGAAGCATGTCCAAAAAAAAAATTAAAAAAATATATTAATATTTCATCCGTAATGATTCATAAAAATTCTGAAAATTATTTACCTTTAAACCTTTATGCGGCCACAAAAAAAGGCTTTTTAGATATACTCAAGTTCTATGAAGTTTCATTTAAAAATACAAAATTTTATAATTTGTTTTTACATGATATTTATGGTGAAAATGATAAAAGAAAAAAAATAATACATACAATTTTAGAAAATCACAGACAAAAAAAAAGTGTAAAAATTTCATCAAATAAACTTGAATTGAATCTTTTAAATGTAAAAGATGTAAATCAGGCTATAAAAGTATTTTTAACAAAGAAAATTAAACCTGGAAATTACATTATAAAATCAAGCAAGTTTACAAATATGGTTAGATTAATTAAAAAAATTAATGCGAAAATTGATAATAAAATAAAATTGAAAGTCTTAAATAAAAAAATTGAAAAAAAAATTCAAAAAAAAATTGCCTCATTACCACATTGGAAACAGAATTTTAAAATTGAAAATGATTTAATAGAATATCTTAATGATAATAATTGATACTAAATTTAGTGGCTTAAAATTATTTAAATCAAACCTTTATAATGATAAGAGGGGATATTTAAGAGAAATTTTTAAAAAAAAAAATTTTAATAAAGACCTGATATTTCATTATTTTGCAAAATCCAAAAAATATGTTTTTAGAGGCTTTCATTTTCAGTCAATAAATCAACAAGAAAAGTTCGTTAGTGTCTTAGAGGGGAGCATTATTGATTTATGTCTAGATCTTAGAAAAAATTCAAAAACTTTTGGTAAAATATTTAAGACTGTATTATCAGAAAAAAACAGAAAATCTATATTTATACCAAAAGGGTTTGCTCATGGATATTTTACTTTAAATAAATTCAATTTAGTATATTTCCAAAATTCAACTTATAGAGCTAAAAATCACGAAAAAGGAATTATCTGGAATGACAAAGATTTGAATTTAAAATTACCAATCAAAAAACCTTTGATTTCAAAAAAAGACAAATTAAATATAACTTTTAAAGATTTTCTAAAAAAATATAAGCATATATGAAAAAAATATATTACGGTAAAGCAGTCTATAACACTAAAGAAATTAATGCGGTAACAAAAGTACTCAAGAATAATAGTTTATCTTTAGTTGATGGACCAAACGTTAAAGCTTTAGAAAAAAATGTTTGTAAAATATTTGGAAAAAAATATGGTTTAATGGTTAACTCTGGGTCATCTGCTAATTTATTAGCTTTGGCTTCATTTAACTTTAAAAAAAATTCAGAGATAATTACTCCTAATTTAACTTTTTCTACAACTGTTGCTCCAATTTATCAACTTGGTCTAAAGCCCCACTTTATTGGAGTGGATAAAAATAAATTTGTAGCTGATTGTGAGCAAATAGAGAAATGTATTAATAAAAAAACAGTTGCAATTATGATACCAAATTTAATAGGAAATATTGCTGATTGGAGGAAAATAAATCGTATTGCAAAAAAATATAACTTAAAAATAATTGAAGACTCTGCAGATACAATTGGTTACACAATAAATAAAAAAAATACAGGAAAATTTTCTGATATTACAACAAATAGTTTTTACGCTTCACATATCATTAATGGTGCTGGGACTGGAGGAATAGTTTGTTTTAATGATTTCAAATTATATCAAAAAGCACAATTACTAAGAGGTTGGGGTAGATCTTCTGCAAATTTTGGTGAATCTGAGAGTATAAAAAAAAGGTTCAACGTAAAAATCTCAAATATTGAATATGATGGTAAATATATTTTTTCAGAACTTGGTTACAATTTTTTGCCATCAGAATTGTCGGCGGCTTTTGCAATAGAACAGATAAAAAAACTTAGAAATAATATAAAAATAAGAAATAAAAATTTTGAATATTTGAGAAATTTTTTTTCTAATTATAAGGATTTATTTGAACTTCCGGAGCAATATATAGGTGTGAAAACTCCCTGGTTAGCTTTTCCTCTAGTTTTAAAAAAAAATGATTATTTTAACAGAAAAAATATGCAGATATTTTTTGAAAAAAATAATATACAAACAAGAACTATTTTTACTGGAAACATTTTAAGACAACCAGTAATGAAAAATAAAAAATATAAAAAACACCCAAAATGCAATAAAGTTGCCGATGACGTTATGAAAAATGGAATTTTGCTTGGTTGTCACCAAGGAATGAATAAGAGTGATTTAAACTTCGTATGCAACGTATTTAAGAAATTTTTATCTAGACGACGATATAGCTAAAAAAAATGGTAGCGGGAAGTGGGATCGAACCACTGACCTCGGGCTTATGAGTCCCGCGCTCTAACCAACTGAGCTACCCCGCCTTTTGATGAGATTTATAATAGTTTAATAATTTGATTCAATATTTATTAATTAAGTAAAAGTTATAAATTTAGAGAAAATTAACTAATATTTTCTTAGAAAATGATTAGACCAAATAAAATCAACCCTGTTGAAGCAGCTGCTGAAAAATACAATTTTTTTCTGCTTTCATTTTTTTTATTAACCGCAATTCTATTTAAAAGAACGTTTATGTTGCTACTTTTTGATTGAGTTGATGGTGGATCTTTTTCAAGGTATCTAGCTATAAGCTTTTCTTTGACGTTAATACCTGAATTTTTCATACCATTATTTAATCACGTAAAATTGATTTTTGCAAATTTGTTAGAAAGAAAGATAAATTCCAAAGGCTCCGACGCCAATTATCAGAAACGATAAAATGAAAATATTTTTTTTGAGTTCCTTCGCTTCTGTTTCCTCTAGCTTTGACTTTAGAATGTTTATATCAACTCTCTTCTTTAATGTTTTTAAAGGCTTTTCAGCAACATCAACATCATTTGGGGTCTCGATGTTAGTATGTGTCTCTGCAAAGCCTTTATTATTCATGGGAGGATTAGTACATTAAAATATCTGTCGAACAATTTTCCTGAAGTTCAATTTGGGTCACTATTAGATTGACATGTGTTCAATTTGGGTCAATATTCTCGAATTCAAATTTTATGAGTTTAGAACAAATCGATTTCAGTAAAACCTTAACCGACGATCAGGTTTATGAAAGTATAATGAATAACTACTCTGAATTAGCTAATGAGTGGATATCACATCAGTGGAATTGGATGAACAATGTGTACTGGGCTTTTAATGATCACTACAAATACATGATTATAATTTCATTGATAGAAAAAACACTTCAATTTTATGATCAAATGAATATTCAGCAATCGTACGAAGAATATTATTCTAAATCATATGTTCAAATAGATAAGTTTAGTATTACTGAATTATGTGAGAAATTAGATCTACCAAAAGAAACGATAAGAAGAAAAGTTTTAGAACTTGAGAAAGAAGGTGTTATTAAAAGAGATAAAAAAAAAATTGTTATTGACAGTAAAGCATTTACTTTTGTTAAACCTCAAAATCAAATTAAACTTTCATCAAAATATATCTTATTAGTGGCTGAAGCTTTATATAGAGATAAGCACTTTTCAAAAAAAGTTGATGTCAAGTTAATTGAAAGTTTAATCAAAAAAAAATTTACATTATGTTGGCGGTGGTTTTATCGAATGCAAATACCATTAATAATTGGGTATCACAAATTCATGCAAGATCTAAGTACGTTTCATGTTTGGGGAACTATTTGTATGAATCAATCATTGAACGTAACCAAAAATTTAAAAAATATAGAAACAAAAAAATTACCACTAGATCATGGTGCTGCGAGTAAAATACTGATTGATAATGTTGGCTCAACTTCAGGTATAAGCGCAATGTCTATTTCAGACATGACATTAATACCAAGAGCAACAGTAATAAGAAAATGCAAATACTTAATAAAAAATGATTTGATAAAACTTAATGAGAAAAAACAATATACTTTATCCTCATTCAATTTTAAGAAAATTTTACCTTACCAAACTGAAGCTTTTAAGTTTAAAGCTAAATTTATACGTAAAGTTCTAAATCTTCTTGTAATTTCATAAATCTTAAATAAATTATAAACGTTATACTATTACACAGAGGGGTCATGGAGATAGTAATAAAAATAGCACCAATTATTTTAGCATTAATAATGCTAGGATTAGGTTTAGGTTTGAAAGTTGAAAATTTTTCAAGAGTATTAAAAACACCAAAAGATTTTTTTGTTGGTTTTTTTACACAATTAATAATTCTTCCAATTGTTGCTTATCTATTAATAATAATTTTAAAAACACCCGCTGAAATAGCAATTGGTGTAATGATCATTGCTGCGGCACCGGGTGGAGTTACATCAAACATATTAACTAAGTTTGTAAATGGAGATGTTGCATTATCAATTACTTTAACAGCTATAATAAGTTTAATTAGTATTTTTACAGTTCCTTTAATAATTTTTACCTCTGCTGATTTGTTAGGAATTACAAATATAACAGAAAATATATCAATGATTGGTATTGCTTTAAAAATGTTTTTTGTTGTAACAGTGCCAGTTATTTTGGGCATGATTATCAGAAAATTTGCTGAAAATTTTGTAGCCTCAAAAGCTGAAATATTTAACAAACTTAATATCATTTTTTTTATTATTTTTTTCATAGCAGCATTTTATGAAGAAAGGGAAAACTTTATTAATTTCTTTAAACAAGCTGGCCTAATTGCTTTAGTTCTAAACATAACAATGATGGTTATTGCTTTCTATCTTGCAAAATACTTTGCCTCTGGAATTGCTCAAAGGAAAGCTATTTCACTAGAGTGTGGTCTGCAAAATGGTGCATTAGCAATATTTGTTGCGACTCAAATATTTGGTACTGATATTTTATATACAACTCCAGCTGCTGCTTATGCATTAATAATGTATATAACCAGTTTTATGTTTATTTTTCTTCTTAAAAATAAAAATTAATTATTTTTAAAGTTTGTTTGTTTCAAGGGTTTGTTAATTATCTCAATTTCATATTTCTTTTTCTCAACCTCAATAAATAATTTGCTATTTTTCAATCTTTCATTCGAAAAATCATTATTAATATAACCAAAGGCGAGATTTTTCTTAAAGTTAAATGAGTAATTTCCAGAAGTTGATCTTCCTATTATTTTATCTTCTAAATAAATAGGCTCGTCGTGAAGTAATAGTGGTTCTCCAGGTTTACTATCTTTTAAGGTAAACATGGCAAATCTTGTTTTAATCTTTTCTTTATCAATCTTTTCAAGAGCTGACTTACCAATAAAATCTACGTTCTTTTTATTACTGATTGTAAATGATAAACCTGCCTGATATTGATTTTCCTCAGGAGATATGTCGTGACCCCAATGCAAAAAACCACTCTCCATTCGCATAATGTCCATTGCATGCATGCCACAATTTGAAAGATTATGATCTTTTCCTTTTTCTATAATTAATTCATAAATTTTTTTCGCATCTTTAGCTTCAACGTAAAGTTCATAACCTAATTCACCAACATAAGACAATCTTTGTGTCCAAATTTTAATATCTTCAATTGAAATAAATTTTGCAGTTCCAAATTTGAAATTCTCATTATCAAAACTATCTTTACTTAATGAACTTATAAGACTTCTGCTCTTGGGCCCAAATAAACCAAAAACACAATAATCATCAGTTACATCTTTCAATTCAATATCTTTATTTAAATGTTTTTTGATGTGGTGCTTGTCTCTTTCTCTTGTTGCGGCAGAACTAATTATTCTAAAATGGTTTTCATCTATCGCCACTATAGTTAAATCAGTCTCAATACCTCCATCTGAATTTAACATATGAGTATAGGTACATTTACCAACATCTTTCTTAATATTCGCAGTACAAATTCTTTGTAATTCTTGATGGGCTTTATCAGATTTAATTTCAAACTTTGAAAAAGGAGTTAGATCAAATAAACCAACATTTTTTATTGTATTACTTGTTTCATACTCAGCTGAGGGATACCAACTTTGATAGTTATAACTATATTCATACTCTGCCTTTTCACCATCTAGTGCAAACCACATGGGTCTTTCATATCCACCAGAGACACCAAAACAGGCTCCAAAACTTTTCAAATTATCATGATGTGGAAGTTTTTTTATATCTCGAGAAGTTTTGTGTTGTTTAAAGGGCCAATGCATTCCATACAAATCTCCTAATGACTCTGTAATCCTTTTTTTGATAAAACCTAATTCTGAATGAAACTTTTGAAATCTTTTTATATCATAACTAAAAATATCTTCATTAATATGACCAGTCATCAACCACTCCGCTGTAACTTTACCAACACCACCGCCACTGCCAATTCCAATACTATTTAACCCACAACATACAAAAAAATTCTTAACCTCAGGTACTTCTCCTAATAAAGTGTTGGTATCAGGAGTAAAAGACTCCGGGCCTGAAAAAAATTTTCTAATTCCAGCAGTTTCTAAAATTGGAAATCTTTTGATTGCTGAAGCTAAATAAGGTTCAAAATGCTCAAAATTTTCTTGAAACTCACCAAAAGAAAAATCTTCTGGAACTTTATTAGTTTTATTCCAAGCAGGAATTGAATTTCCTTCAAAAATTCCAACGAGTATTTTTCCTGCATCTTCTTTTATATAAGTTCGATTATCAAAATCTCTTACCACTGGTAAAGTTTTAGATAAATT
>ENA-OSEY01002199-OSEY01002199.1-marine-metagenome-genome-assembly--contig:-NODE-2199-length-12786-cov-4.353608_pt1 | contig 12786 bp, 11 predicted proteins | sample MGYA00248465_ERZ534230 | MGnify/ENA primary metagenome ERZ534230 (study PRJEB26409, sample SAMN06344110) | marine metagenome | isolation source: Sea water from surface | place: Atlantic Ocean:Southern... | reverse complement strand
CTTTGACATTACTCCTCCTCGCTACCTTCTAAACCTACAATGTTTTTTATTTTAATAATTTTGTTATCTTCCCTATAGCCCATTCTTCTTCTATTACCAGTTTTGTTTTTATATTGGAAAATATTAATTTTTTTAGACTTTCCTACACCAACGTCTTGTATTTCTACTTTATATTTATTTAGCTCTTTAGCTGTAGCAATATTTAACTATTCTTGCGAAGATAAAAGTTTAGTGGAATCAGCGAACATAGAATTTAATGTTGTTGAATTTGAACCTGTCTCTGTAAAAAAAAATCTTAAAACACCTATTTACGTGCATTATATGCCTTGGTTTCAAACGCCTTACGTAACTGGTTACTGGGGGCCCCATTGGACAATGGCAAATAAAAATCCTGATGAAAAAATTAACGGAAGAAGATCTATAGCTTCTCATTATTATCCTCTAATTGGACCTTATGACAGTAATGACAGCGATTATCTTGAGTATGCATTGATTTGTATGAAGTTGTCAGGGATCGATGGAGTTCTAATTGATTTCTATGGTCAATCTAAATTCAATGATTACCCTCAATTACTTACTGCTTCAAATGCAGTTATAGAAATGTGTGAAAAAGTAGGATTAGATTTTGCAATAGTTTATGAGGACAGAACAATAAAAAGTATTCTTGATCAAGGCTATGGGAATAAAGTAGGTTTAGCCAAAGAAGATTTGCTTTACATTGAAAAAAATTACTTTTCAAAAAGCCATTACATAAATATTGACAATAAACCGATTCTTTTAAATTTTGGACCTATTACATTGACCTCAAACGAAGATTGGGAAAACGCATTTTCTGAAATTAAAACTGATTTTTATTTTTTCCCACTAGCTTATCATCCACAATATTATAATTTGAATACGATTGTAGATGGCGTTTATTCATGGGTTGGCGAGGCTCAAAGTGACGATTTTTATAATTACGGCAAACAATTTGATTATTTTGGGGGATCAGGAATTTTTGAATTTAGAGAATTCTATGAAGAAGGAGGCTGGGATGAAACTGGGCAAAGTGATATTTTACCTAGAGATGGTAATCTACTTAGAGAAACACTTGAAAAATCAATAGCTTCAGGTGTAGATTTTATTCAACTTATAACTTGGAATGATTGGGGTGAGGGGACAGCTATTGAACCTTCAGTTGAATATCAGTTTGAACCCTTGTCAATAATTCAAGAGTTTATTGGGGTACCATTTAAAAAGGAAGATCTAGATCTTCCAATAACCCTTTATTTTATGCGGAAGGAGTATAAGAATAATACTCTTATTAATAAAAAACTTGATCAGGTATTTTATTATCTAGTTTCGCTTCAAACGGAAAACGCTAAAGAAATATTAGATGATCTTTAGTTTGGAAACTTCCAAAAACTCTTTAAATAGTTCCTTTTTTAGAGCCATAATAAAAAAGTCCCATACTTATTAACCCGAGAATTATAACTGGCAGGGGTGCTGTTGGTTGTCCACTTAAAACATTTATTAAGTCAGGAAGTGCAAAAAAACCTGCCAATGCAAAAAATAAAAGTGATAACCGTTTTAAAGTACCTTCATCATTGAATGAGAGTGACCCATATAAAAAAATAATTATACCAATAACAGTAAGCCCTAGGACTAAAGCAAATTGCTCAAACATAACTACAGCATCCTTTGAAGGACCTTCTCCAAAGGCGTCTGTCATTAGCATTATTTTGAATTCAGGAGAAAATAATGAAATAATTAATGGCAACACTTGCAATGCAATTATCACCATGTTTATTTTAAAAATTGTTTTGATTTTCATTTAAGTTTGATTTCTAATTAGTTTAAACTAAATATACAAATTGGTTAGAAAAAACCCCCCTCATTAATTTAGTACCCTTCGTTAGGAATAGGATCATAAGATTGGCTTTCGTCATCTTTTTCGCATGAAGTTAAAAATAGAGTTAAAGCGAGTAAGGTGAATGCTATTTTTTTCATTTTCATTTTTTTGTTTTGTAAAATTAAACAAATAATAAAAAATTTGGATAAAAATACAATTTTGTCTAAGTTTAGAAAAAATAGCTAGACATGAAATTTAAAAGAAAAGAGCATATATATTTTGATGTTCGCGAGCAAAGAGTAAGATTTGACAAGTATTCTTGGCTAGAAACAATTAAGTGGTATATGGTCAAATTTTTTAGTTTTTAAAAAATGGTTTTCAAAAATCATTAAACAAAAGTTTATTATTAAGGAAAGATTTCAATGAAATTTATTTTTATTAAATAATAACTTTATGAAGCATTCTTATTTAAAACCTTTAGTATTTCCTTTTTCCATACCTTGTAACCCTTGCTACTTAAGTGCAGATTGTCTTTAAGAAAGTAAGACTTAATTATTTTTTTGTCTTTATTTAAAAATAATTTAAATATATCTATGTAGGAATTTTGATCACTTTTCATTAATTCCTTTTCAATAAGATTGTTTAACTGCATTATTTGTTCAAACTTATCAATTCTGTGATAGCTGGGTTTTATTGAAACTGATATAACTCTAGCATTTGGGAATTGAGATTTTATTTTTTTTAAAAGGTTTTTAAATAAGGAAATAATTTTTCTATTAGAATATTCTAAAGAAAGATCATTACCTCCAACATAAAGGACAAATACAATTGGATTTATATTAGAAAAAAGCTTATCAAAATATCTAATACAATCTTCAATAAAAGCTCCACCGAATCCGAAATTTAGTACGTTATAGGGTTTAAAATCTTCATTTAAATTATTCCAAAGTCTGAATGAAGAACTGCCATAGAAGGCAACAATGTTTTTTTTTGAAATAAGTTTATCTTTTTTCAAGATCAATTTTTTTATTTCCTGATCATACCCTTCATTAAATTTTCTAAGATCGTTAACCCAATTTCTATAATTAATATTTAAATCGATTAAAAAATTATCTAATTTTTTTCTATCATCATAGTTATCTACAACACTTGAAAGACGGAAAGGTTTTTTAATTTCACATCTATAGATAGTTTCAGAATTAAGTTTGTCAAAGTTTGTCATAACCAACGGTACGACAAATGGATCCAATCCTGAACGGATAATCATTTTAAATACTCCAGCTTTAAAATCAGATGGAGACATTTCAGTAGAAGAAGAAATCCCTTCAGGATTTACTATTAGATTTTCACCTTTTGCCAAGGTCTCCTTAGCTTTTTTATAAAATTCCTTTTTAGCATCATTTATTTTCTCTTTTGAAATATTTTCTGGCAGATAATTTTTGGAATATACTTTTATGTAGTCAAATTTATTATAGTAAATAGCATGTTCTTTTTCATTAGGTAAACTATGACGTATAATCCTTACACCAGGTGATTTGTAATAATTATAGGATATCATACTGCTAATAAAATGGCTATCTAAAGTTATTTGAAAGTCTTTTTTTAGAAAATATTCGTCATTATTTGAGATATGGTTGTAAATAAATACAACACCGGATTTCGTAGGAAGATTTTCAGTTCCAATTAAGGTATATTTATTTAAAGAAAAAATTTTTTTTAGGGCTCTAGCTGAAAAAACTCTCACCTTTTGATAAGAATTAAAATTACCGGTAATAATTTTTTTGTAGTATTCGCTTAAAGCTTTTTTAAAGTTTGTCTCTTTTTTAACCATCAAGTTTAACTTATGCACTTTTATTTAAATAGGTTGTACAAAGAATATGAAAATAAAGTTGACGCAAAAATATCTAATTTTACAATATGAGAAACTTGAGATTTGGAATAGTTGGTTTGGGGCGCATGGGTAAAATTCATTTTGACAATATCAATTTAAATATAAAACAAGCAACTATTTCAGGAGTTTCGAATTTGAATCCAGAAAACAAAAAATGGGTAAAAGAAAGGTCTGATGCTAAAATTTATGATCATTATGATAAAATGGTTAGAGATTCCAAAATTGATGCAATAATTATCTCTTCGCCAACTTCTTTTCACATAGAACATATAAATATTGCTCTTAAAGCTGGTAAAGCAATTTTTTGTGAAAAACCAGTAGAACTATCATTTAAAAAAGTAAAATTGATAAAAGATTCGATTAAAGATTCAAAGGTTCCATTTATGGTTGGATTTAATAGGCGTTATGATCAAAGCATGCAAAAAATAAAAAAATCTATTAAAAATGGAACTATCGGGACACCACAAATTATTGGAATTACAAGTCGCGATCCAGCACCACCTGATATTAATTATTTAAAAACATCCGGCGGTTTATTTTTGGATATGGCGATACATGATTTTGACATGGCATGCTTTTTAAATGAAAATCCGGTAGAATCAGTTTATTCTACAGGCAGTGTTTTTGGTGACAAACAGATAAAGAATTTAGGAGATGTTGATACTGCTGTGACTACCTTAAATTTTGAAAACGGATCGATTGCAACTATTAACAATAGTAGAAAAGCAGTCTATGGCTATGATCAAAGAGTTGAAGTTTTTGGAGATTTGGGAATGTGTGCCACAAACAATCAGTTACCGGATAATCATCTTATTGCAGATAAAAATGGAATCCATACACCAAGACCAATAGGATTTTTTTTAGAACGTTATGCTGATTCTTACAGGTCAATTATTAAAGAATTTATCTCTTGCTTAATAGAAAAAAGGGAGATGCCAAACGGAATTAATGCAGGATTAAATTCATTGCATATTTCACTAGCGGCAAAAAAATCATTGAAAGAAAAAAGAGTTGTTTATTTGAAAGAGGAATTTAACTAAAGAAGACATGCATATTTTAAATTTGAATCAAATATTTTAAGTATGCCATATTAGGTATATTTGATTTTATTTAATATTAAAATTTTTGGAAAAATTTATAGCTCTTTTTTTATTTCTTACAATTAATGTGCACTCGCAGTGGGAGTACACAATTAATAGTTCAAAAAGAATAAGCGAGGCAATTGGACCAATAGAGTTTACATATAAAAAGCAGGATACTCTTTCATTAGTTTTATCTAATTCTAAAAAATTAGGATTAGATCTTTCATTAAGAGGTAATCTTTTTCATGAAGATCAAGAATATTATATTCTATTTGAAATATCTGAAAGAAAATTTAAGCCTTCTAATTCAACAATTGAAAATGAAAAATATCGAATCTTTGAGATGAAGGATTTAGTTACAAGTGAAAAATATGAACTAGAAGATTTCTTGAAAATATTAAAGTCAGGCAAGTCATTAAATCTTACAGTTCGTTTAAAAAACAGGGTAATTCAAGGCTTTAACGATCTAAATAGCAGTTTTTCACCAATTAATAGTGTTATAGGTGATAAGTTTTAATCTGTTACTTTAGTTAATCATATTGATAACGATCTCCTTTTTTATCTAAATATTGTTTTTTATCAGTATAATAGGTAGTACCAGTTTTTTTATCGAACACAACATTATTTTCAATATGTTCGAAACGCTCAGTCTGACTAGACCCCAAGATTGCAAACCCAATAATTAAAGAAGAAATCAGAATAGAAATAGGAATTATATAATCTTTCATTTAGAATTTTTTATAAATAGGAGTTTAATTTACTTATAAAATCTAACAAAATCTATTTCCATGGAGTCTTGAATAAAATCTCCTGGGATATCTCCGCCTAATGTGCCTCCCATGGCAACATTCAAAATTAAGTAATGCGGATTATCAAAGGGGACAGAGTCATTATTCATTAATTCACAGATGAGTAAATTATCAACATAAATTCTGAGAATTCCAGTAGTCCATTCTAATGAGTATAGGTGAAATTCGTTAGTCACATCTGTGATACCTAATGAATTGATATCTTTTGTTAAGCCGTAAGAGGCTTGCTGGCTTGAATTGTCGGCCCAATGGAACGTGCCATAAAGTATTTGTTTATTAGAGCCGTTTTGTTCCATAATATCTATTTCGCCGCATTCAGGCCAACCTACATTACCCTCTTGGTTTCCATGATAATTTCCAATTTCACCCACATTTGTCCCCAGAGTCCATATAGCTGGCCAAGTACCTACTGATTTAGGGAGTTTTGCTCTTACATCTATTCGACCATATTGAAAATCAAACTTTGAATTTAGTCTAGCTGATGTGTAAGATTTTGTTATCCCTTCATAATCGTATATTTCATTTTTTGCTACGATTTTTAGTGTCCCATTTGAGACATAAGAATTTTCTCTTCTATTTGTGTAATGCTGTTTTTCATTGTTAGCCCATCCACCCTCTAAAATAGGAATTACTTGATAGTGCCATTTATCTTCTAAAGGTGCGCCCTCATAGTTGAATTCATCATTCCATACTAGTTGGTAACCTGAATATCTAGTCACTTGTTCACTTGAGTCTATATTTAATTGGTCAACAATAATTTGAATAGGATTCGAAAATTGAATATTATCCATATAGTAATTTACTTCTGACTGATTTGAAATATCATAACCTAGAACGAAAGTGATAGTATTGTAGATGTTGTTTCTTCCATCAAATTCTGGAATATTAAAAATTAGTGTTTCCCAACCAGTTGTTGTAGTTATTGCGAAAAGATCACCCGTAGTTTTTTTTCCTGGAGTTCCATTTGGCAAACCGTCTTCTAATTTTAAAAGAACTTTGTGTCCCGGTTTAGGAGAGTAAAATAGAATTGAAATAGCCTCTTTTCCTTCGGGGAAATTAATTTTTTCTTCTAAAACGAAATAAAAACCAGCCCATGATTGAATTCCCGAGGGTTCTTTAATTTTGATAACTTTTGTTGAATTATTGATGTTATCAATATTAGGATTTTCGTCATATTCTAAAGACAAATTGGTTGAACTTATTCCTCCAAACCTCCCCCAGTTCCCTGAACTTCTGTTATCAGGCTGAATATTTTGTTCTGAGAAATTTACTAAGTTATCTTCAAAATTAATTATTCCGTCATTTAGGTTGAAACTTAAAATTTCTGGTGTAGTTGTAGCTGAATCTATATTATTTTCACTTTGAGGTATGGTATTACTTGCATTATTAGATTCAGTTTCATCGTTTTCACTACAAGAGAAAAGCTGTAAAAAACAAATAAATAATATGGTTTGCAGAGGTGAGCTATTTTTTTTCAATTAAAAGAGTGTTTTTGTAAACTTCAGTATTTTAAATCATAAGATCAAAATTTTTTAAAAAAATTTTAAGATGGTATTTAATTTTGTTTTTTACTATATGTAGATCTAAATGAATAATTAATTCCAATATTCCAATCAAAGGGTTTAGCGTTAATGGAAGTGTTTATACTTTGGTTTAAAGTTGAAGAAATAAAGAAAGGAATTTTTTTGTGTTTCAGTGCAAAAGTATTTGCAAAATAAAAACCACTATTATTATCAATTTGAAGAAAATATATTTCTGGATTGAAATTTATATGTATACTATCAGTCAATGATAGATTATTTACTCCTGTCCTTATTGTTACAAAATTTGCTTGATCACTTTGATCTCTTTTTTCGAGGCCATGACCATTAATATAGAATAGAGTAAAATTTATTTTTTTAGAGACTTTATAGTTAAGTAAAGAATTTAAAATGAAAAACCTTTGCGGAGTTAAAATATCCACTGATTCAGAATTTCTTGTATAATTCAATTTAGTAAAAGCGTAAACGAAACTTGTCCCTACACGAAATAAAAGGCGATTCTTTTTTAATAGCTTGTAGTTCCATCCAAATAATAAAGACCAAGGTTTCAGTCCGTCAAGATCAAATCTAAGCTGAGGATCAAAACTAAAACGCTTACCTGTAACAGACAGATTGACTGTTGTTGCTGGTTTTCCGAGTGAAAATAGTGGAATAAAGGAAAAACCATTATTAGTTAAATTTATATTCCCTGAAAATTCTAAATATTTTTTAATTTCATCATTCTGGGCATTTAATTTTAGCCCGAATAGATATATAAAACTAAAAGTGAAAATGGTAAATCTTAAAAAGATAGAATTGGTGATTTTAAATTTAATTTTAGGTTATTAGTTAGTCATTAAAAATTGACAAACTTTTTAATTATTTAAAAAAACTATACAATAAAATTACAATATCAAAATATATTTTATTGTATATCTTTAAATAAACCTTAATTATTTTTTGATGGATTGGTACATGAAAAATAGGTGGTGGATTTGGACAATCACTGGAATTTATCTTGCCTATAGAATTATAGTAGGTATTTATTACGGTTAAAGTTTTTTAAATAAAAAACCAACTTTTGTAATAAAAATCTAAATTTTCATTTTATGAAAAGAATTGTAAAACCTTTTTTATTGACAATATCAACAATATTTCTTTTGTTGATAATCATCTATATATTTTTCTCAATTAAGTGGAAGCTTGATTCCGCAAAGAACTTTGATCTTTTAGGAGATAAAGCCCCAATTATTAATGTTGGTGGAAATTCTTTAAGAGATTTAAATAAAAACGGAAGGCTTGATCCATACGAGAATCCTAATAATACGATTGAAGAAAGAGTTGAGGATTTAGTGAATCAAATGACAATTGAAGAGAAAGCAGGATCCCTATTTATTAATATGATTGGAGTAAATGCAGATGGAAGTCTTATGGAGGTTCCAAACTTATTTAATCCCTTTAGCTTTTTGATGGGGGCGTCATCTGAAAAATTGATTTTAAAAAAAATGAACCATTTTAATATCAGAGCATCTCATTCTAAAGAGAATATGTTAAAATGGCACAATAAGATTCAAGAAATAGGCGAAAGATCTAGATTAGGGATTCCTATTACAATAGCCTCTGATCCTCGACATGGGGTACCAAATACTTTTGGAGCTTCAATATTTACCCCATATTTCTCCAAATGGCCTTCTGCTTTAGGATTAGGTGCAACTCAAGACAGTTTATTAGTTTATGAGCATGCTAAAATTGTTAAAGAAGAGTATAAAGCCATTGGAATTAGAGTTGCTTTAGGTCCTATGGCAGATATTTCAACTGAACCTAGATGGATAAGAGTAGATGGTACTTTTGGAGAAGATTTTTTAATTAATTCCAAACTTACTGCAGCATATGTGAAAGGAATACAAGGCGATTCGATAGGGATTAATTCTGTAGCTTCAATGGTAAAGCATTTTCCAGGCGCAGGAACACCTTTAGACGGAAACGATACTCATTTTCCTCCAGGAATTCAAACTTATCCCGGAGGTGAATTTGATAAACACCTAAAACCCTTTGAGGCGGCATTTAATGCCGGAGTTTCCTCAGTTATGCCATATTACAGCATACCAAAAGGAATCACATCTGAGGATGTAGGAGCTGGTTACAATAAAGAAATTATTAGTGGACTACTAAGAGAAAAATATAATTTCCAGGGTATAATTTGTACAGATTGGGCTACTATTACAGATTTAAAACCGCTAGGGATCATTTTCAAGCCTGCATCAGCTCACGGAGTAGAGCATTTAAACACTGATCAAAGATTAAAAAAACTATTTAATGCAGGGATTGATATGATTGGCGGAGAATCCTTATCAAATGAATTAAGTGAACTTATAAAAAAAGGTGAAATAAGCTTAACCAGAATCAATGAATCTGTAAAAAGAATAATGAAGCAAAAGTTTCAATTAGGATTATTTGACAACCCATATCTTGATTTAAAAGTTTTAAGTGTTTTCAATAATCAGGAAAATCTAAAAAAAGGAATTGAAGCACAAAAAAAATCACTTGTTCTTTTAAAAAATAACCAAAAATTATTACCATTAAAAAAAGAGGCTAAAGTTTATTTTCATGGATTTGATTTCTATCCAAATAGTTTATTTCAATCATATAGTTTAGAGAACGCGGATATAATTATTGCAAAAGTAAAATCTCCAAATTACGGTAAAGATTCTGAATATTTAATGGAAAAAATGATTGGAGGTGGAGATCTTGATTTTTTAGAAAGTGATGTTAATCAAATGATTAAATTATTTAAATCCAAACCTACCGTAATAGTTTTAAATTTAAAAAGGCCAGCGATTATTAGTAAAATTGAACCGTACTCAGAAGCTATAATTGCAGATTTTGATGTTGATGAAAAAATCATTCTTGAGCTGATTTACGGGGAATTCTTACCTACAGGGAAATTACCCATCCAACTACCCTCATCAATGAAAAGTGTTTTAGAGCAAGATGAAGATGTACCATTTGATCTTAAAAAACCTCTTTATGACTATGGTCATGGGCTAAGTTTTTAAAATTTTAACCACTTTATATTTAATATTTTAATTTATATCAACGAAATGATAAAAACATTCAACTCAAATGATTAGTTACTGGGAAAAAACACAATTGTTGCATTATGATTTAATTGTACTTGGAGGAGGAATCACTGGTATTTTTTGTGCTCTTCACTTTAGAAAAAATAATCCTACTGCATCAATTGCAATTCTTGAACGTGGATTATTTTCGTCCGGGGCAAGTACCAAGAACGCAGGCTTTGCATGTTTTGGATCTCTTTCTGAATTAATTGAGGATGAAAGTGAGCTTGGAGAAGAAAAATTATTATCAATTATTAAAATGCGTTTGGACGGTCTTTCCATGTTAAGGGAAACTGTTGGAGACCATAAAATGGATTTAAAATGGGATGGAGGCTATGAACTTTTTTTTGATAAAAATCCAAAAAAACTAAATCAGATAGATCATATAAATTCAATACTAAAGCCCTTTTTTTCAAAGGATGTTTTTATTATTAATAATAAGAAAATTAAAAAATTTGGATTTAACAAGGATATGGTAAATCATTTAGTTCAAAATTCTTTTGAAGGGCAACTAAATACTGGTAAATTAATGAGAGTTCTAAGAACAAAATTAAATAAGGAAGACATCACCTTTTTTTCAAATACAGAATTGACAGATTTTGAGTCTAAATCAAATAAAAATCAGCTATTAATAAGTTTAAAAAATCAAAAATTTAATCTTACTTGTAATAAACTAGCAATTTGCAACAATGCATTTGCAACACAAATTTTACCAAATTTTAATATTGTACCAGGTAGAGGTTTAATAATTTTAACAAAGCCATTTTCAAAACTTAACATAAAAGGATCATTTCATTATGATCGGGGATTTTATTATTTCAGAAATATTGAAAACAGAATATTATTTGGTGGAGGGCGAAACTTAGATTTTAAAAAAGAGGAAACAATCGAATTTGGGATAAATAAAAAAATAAAAAACAAGCTTTCTACTGACCTAGAAAAATTTATTATTCCTAAACATAAAATTGAGATCGATATGGAATGGTCTGGAATAATGGCCTTTGGGAAAAATAAAATTCCAATTATAAAAAAAGAGTCAAATTCTGTTGCTGTAGGTATTAAGTCCTCAGGAATGGGTGTTGCCATAGGAAGTTATGTAGGCAAAAGCGTAGCAGATATTTTATTGGATTAAAAAAGTTTTATCACAAACCTAATTAAATATATTTTTAAACTTGTGTACATTTAAGGATGAAAAAAATATTATTTTACTTTTCATTTTCTTATTTAAAGCCAAATTACTACTGGCCTATCAGGGTTACTTTAATTCTGTATTTAATAATAATTTGTGTGGGGTTAATCTATGACCTCAATACTAAAAAAGTAGAGTATTATTCAAACACAGATGAATATTTAAATATTCTTTTTTCAGATTCACTATTTTACTACATATATATTCTGCCATTTTTTGGAGTTTATTTTGTATCAGTTTTATTAGAGTTTTTTATAAGTATCAAAAACGATAAGAAAGGAGCAAATAAAAAAACCGCCTCTAAAAAGAGGCGGCTAAACAAATGAATAAATTAACAAAGAATAAATACCAGGCTTTTAATGATGAAAAAAGCGTCCTGTATTTAAAAAAAATGCAATTAAATAGGCTTTACATTTTCTATAATTCAAAGATAAATGCAATTCACAGAAAATTATATTAAGAAATTGTAAAAAATTCACTTTTTATTGAGTATTTAATAATTAGGCACATAAAATATGGATTGTATTAAATATTTTACCTTATTTTAAGATTTTGGTGATAAATATGAGTTATAAATATTATAAAATCATATTATCTTTTGATTAAATTAAACCAAAAGACAAACTGTATGATTTGTTTTGTAAAAATTATTACTAATTAGGCCGAGATGAAATTTTTTTTTGCACACATATTTTTATTTTTTCTCATAAACTGCAACTCATATGATTCTCCAAATGTAATTTTTATCCTTACAGATGATCAAGGTTATGGAGATCTAGGTGTGTATGGAGCTTCTGATATATTAACGCCAAATTTAGATAAATTGGCTAGAGATGGTGCTTATTTTACGTCATATTACGCTACTCAACCAGTATGTTCAGCCTCAAGGGCATCAATTCTAACAGGTTGCTATCCTGACAGAATTGGAATTTTCAATGCTTATAGCCCAGGCTCAAATGTGGGAATTAATCCAAATGAAACAACTGTTGCTGAGCTTTTAAAAGAAAAAGGATATTCTACTGCTATTTTTGGGAAATGGCATTTGGGAGATGCTCCCAAGTTTAATCCCTTAAAACACGGCTTTGATGAATTCTATGGAATATTGTATTCTAACGACATGTGGCCAAAACACCCTGAACAGGGTACAGTATTTAACTTTCCAGATATAAAGTTATATGAAAATTACAAACCGATTAAAGTCTTAAATGATCAAACCTTTTTAACAGATGCTTTAACTGACAAAGCAATTGATTTCATAAAGCGCAATAAAAACAATCCTTTTTTTCTATACTTGCCACATCCCCAACCGCATGTTCCTTTATATGCATCTGATAAATTCATAGGA
>ENA-OSEY01002198-OSEY01002198.1-marine-metagenome-genome-assembly--contig:-NODE-2198-length-12787-cov-16.566168_pt1 | contig 12787 bp, 29 predicted proteins | sample MGYA00248465_ERZ534230 | MGnify/ENA primary metagenome ERZ534230 (study PRJEB26409, sample SAMN06344110) | marine metagenome | isolation source: Sea water from surface | place: Atlantic Ocean:Southern... | reverse complement strand
CTGTAGCACTTTGTTTTACATTCTCTACACCTAACAGTGCAACGCCAGGTGTGAATGCTATATCCCCACTCTCATTACTATGCCACAATAACTCACCCTCAGCAAACATGCCTATGGGTTTACCATTAAATTTCTTACCACTAATTCTTAGTGCATTTCCTGTCTTTAGATTACCACCACCGACACGAAAAAATTCTTTGATAGTATCTCTATCTTCTTGTTCTAGTTCTGGACTTCTTATAAGTTTTACGACATTACCTTCTGCCCATGGATACTTGGCAAACAAAGTTGCTGCATAATTTTGTCTGTCCTGTCCCCACTTTCTCATAACCTGTAAGAAAGATTGTTTTTGGAGACCAGTCTTCCTGATAATCATGACAAGTTTGTCCATATGCAACTTGCCAAGATCCATCCATTCTCGTCGAGACATATTTTTAAAATCTATGTCATCAACAAAAACACCATATCCCTCAAGGTTGGGAATATTAGTTATGCGGGTCATAATATCTGATTATCCATCCTGTTATAGCAACTAGTACTATGACTACGATTAGTGCGATCATTCTTCTGGTAACTCCTTCATCATTTTTCTTACATTATCTTTCAGTTTATCATAGAACTGAGGACCTATTTCCTCTTTTGGCATACCTAACATAGCAGCAGCATTTTTTACCTGATCTACCAGTTTCTTTGCTTCTGGATCCTCAGACAATGTAACACGCATGTACATAGTCTGTTGAAGTTCTATTAGACGCATCATCTTATCCAACTGTTCTCTTTTCTGAGATAAATTCAACATCAGACCCATACGGTTGATGTCCATGTAAAGTTCTTGCATTTGTGTTAGTTCTTCTTGAACTACTTCTGATTGGAAAAATTTCATACAAATTGTTGTTTGATGATACTCTTATATTTACCTTTATCTATACTAATAAAGGGTTCGTATTTCACTACCCGATTACGGATGGGTTTCCATACGATTTCTTCTTTGATAATCTTGTCAAAGTTGTCAACATAGTTGAAAATTTTGTTGAAGATTGCCAATGTTTCTATGCTAATTCTACCACCTAGATGTGCTTTTAGCAAGGGTGGGTGCATACCATCTATTATAAACAATTTATCAAACAAGTGCGAGATGTCATGTAGAGTCATTACATCTTCTTTGAATCTATATGAGAGTGATTGTTTTCTTTTGAGATACTCTTGATAATTCTTTGCACCCTCTCTTACCAATGTAGCAGGATAGACTTTATCTTCTACTATCATATTAGCTACAAAAAATTCGCGTAGCTCGTCCTCCTTGAAAGTTCTCGAAAGTTTCACAAAAAAGAATTTATCTCTGCGACTATCAAATGACTGCTGAGATGCCTTAGCAGCGTTACCATATTTGAAATAGTCGAATGTGTCTGTAGTAAAGTGAAGTTTCAGAGAGAGATACATTTTGTATACCTCTATTCCACTCATAATTTAAGTATTGCTTTTGATGTTCTCTTCATGTAGTTTAGACGTTGTGCGTCAAACTTTAATTTCTCTTTTAGTGGTTTAGATATTAACTTACTGATACCATCCATTTCTATATTTTTATCTTCACAAAATTGTACGATTGCCTCAATATAATTAAGGTCACCTTCCTTGACAATATTCTCTATCTCCACTGAAAACTTTGCAGCGGTCATAAAGTTCTTTTCAAAAATGTCTTCAACTTTACCAGTTGCCATGGGCACTCCTATAGGCGTCAATGTACTCTTTGAGTTTGCGAGCATACTTAATTGTGTCATAAATTTCAAATACCTGTGGTTCGCCTGTCTCACAAGCGATAATTGTAACAAGTTTCTTGGGTATCAAACCAGTCAACTCTTGAAACATTATAGCATATGCTGTCTCCTGTGCAAAGTAGTCGTGTATCCATTCTTCACGTTTGTACTTTGTAGAAGTTTTGAAATCTATTATCGCTAACTCTCCGTTGTATTCTGCAATACAATCAACTCTTCCTGCCATTTTCAAGAGACTAGAAGACAAAGGTTCTTCTAGGGCATGTATGTTATCAATACTATCTAGGTAGGGTTTAATCTGGTAAAATAACCCCATGGATAGTGGGTCATCACTATACTGACTAATTGATTTATTTTCTAGATATAGTTCACATAATTTATGGCATTTATTACCACGTGTAGATGCACGTTTTGATATAGCATTTGCTTCTTCCTCACCAACTTTCTGTCGCCACTCCATAATAGACTTCTTTTTAGAATGTCCTATCACAGTTGTAACAGAAGGGTAGAGAGAATCGCCAACACGATATCTCCTACCCTCTGGTGTAGTTGTTGCTTTTAACTGTGGAAAGTTATGTATGTTTAAATGTTTAAATGCCAAGATTCAATTTACTAATCAAATAAGATTTGACTAGACCTGATCTCACGATATCGTCAATGCCAAACTCAATACTTTCAAACTCATCCATGTCGTCAATAATTTTCTTGAAGTCCATGATACCAGTTTTCTCATGTGCCTTAACAAGGTCACTCTGTGCAGCATCCCCTGCAAAGATGATCTTACTGTTCACACCTAGTCTTGTTATTATACTATCTAATTCATGAAAATTCAAGTTCTCAGACTCATCAACCAAGACTATACTATTATCTATGGTAGTTCCACGGATGAAACTTGTAGACCAGAATGATATAGTATCCTGTGCTTTTAGGTTGCCATATAGCATCTCAAATGATGCATCATCAGGCATCTCAAACATATAACGTACCATGTTCTTGTATGGTATCTGATATAGGTTTGCCTTATCTTCATGGTCGCCAGGCAAGAAACCAATCTCTCTAGTAGGAACTAATGACCTAACAATATACAACTTATTATATGGTGTAGATTCATCTAGAATACTCTTGAGTGCAAGATATAGTGTAATAAATGATTTACCTGTTCCTGCTGCTCCAAATAGAAATAGATGCTTATTACTCTGCCATGCCTCATACACCTTCTCTTGTGATGGTGTAAGAGGTTTGATATCTAATAAGTGGTCTGCTCCTATGGGTTTTTTTCTCATTTGTCTGGATGATAGTCCAACCATTGTTGGTTGCTTTTTGCTTTTTACAGGCATACTAGATTTTGTCGAATTGAGCGTACGGGTGATGTTTCTTGACGTTATTTAAACGATCTTTGAAACCTTGTGGAAGTTTGTTTTGATAATCACCAATCTCCCTGACAGCAGACATAGTTCCTGCTTGCCAGTTTTTCTCCCATTCGGGATTCTCCTCCCTCCACTTCTCATATCCTGAGATAGTGAGGTTGAGTTCTTTTTCTTCACCTGTTTTGTAGTTCTTCACTGGGTATAATGGCATACTAACTCCAATCTAATGCTGTTGATACAATGGGAAATTGTTCTATAAAAATCTGTCTACATGCTTCGGCAATGTCCATGTGTTCTTTTTGCGTTCCATGTGCAGATCTTAAATCTATATAGTGAATCCAAGACCGAACACTGCCTGTCATGTATATTCGGGTTGGTGTTGCTAGAGGGAGAACAAATCTCGCACATTCCTTCGCAATGCCCTCACGTATGAGTTCATTGTATAGGTCAAGTCCTTCAGCGAAATACCTTTCAATCTGCCCTTGTAACCTCGCTTTCTGTGCTTGCGGTATGTCATCTATACTGTTTTGTCTATTTTTATGATCCTGACTTCTAAGATCAGGCACGTCAATTTTACCTAACATGTTAGTGTTAGCATAACGTTGCGAAAATTCCTGATATGTAAATGATCTATGCCTTAGAATCTGTGCTGCTATTCCTCTCGTTGTCTCTATCTCTAGAGTCATGTGTGCTTGCTCGAAAACTGACCAGTGCTGATGTTTTATGCAATAACCAAGTAAACCAGCTACCTTCGGATTGTCTTGGTTGTTCGGATTGCTCACCCTCGCCACATAACCCATCGTTTCCTCTGCGTTCGGTGTCGAAGTTATTAGTTTTACGTTCATGTTTTCGGAATAGTTTAGCATATTGCACTTCTTGAGTGCTATAGAGATCAGGTTGTTTTTTCGCTCGTTTAATTAAGATTTTTGCTGCTTTCCTACTCTTCATGTAGGTATTTATGCGTATGGTCGTGTAACGCATCAAATATTTCGTCAGCGAGGTCATCTAAATCCTCGGTATCAGACTTAAAATCAAAGTTCTCAGGTTTTCTTTTCAGTGCCTGATCCGCTAGTTTTGAGATATGACTTTTTATCGAAGAGGGGTGGAGAAATTCCTCCGTCACACCATCCAATATCTCGAATTCGTTTTCCATCTCTGAGTTTGTCATAGTAGCAGTTAAATACGTCCATTTTGACACCCATCACTATATCATAGTGATTGGTAAATTCTTCACTACCATCCTTACGATCAAGATAGGTAATTATCCATGCGTTTGTAGGTAGTTTTTTATCCTTCTTTTTGTCAGAGGTGCAATCAATATGCAAGAAGGTAAGTTGATACTTGTCAGCAACTTCTTCTATTTCCTGATTACCCTCCCAGATCATCCTCTGTTGCCCCATTCTATTTGTGGGAATGCTTCAGCAACTACTGCCTTAGTAATACGATACTTAGATTGTATATCGTTATTGCATGCAGACACGAGTAGATTCGCTTCATCAGCGTGTAAACCCTCTAGGAGTTGTACAAACAACTGTTCACGTCTCATACCCTTAATAGATGCGTCACCGCCCTTAAAGAACCTGTAGAGACCTCTATACTCTTGTGTTAGACGAGTATGCTCTGTTCCTGCAGGAGCGTCATTAGGTGTAAAAGGAACTTCACCCTCTGGTAGTAAAAACTCTAGAGAGTCGTCAAAATTGATGATCAACAAAGAACGGAGTCCTTGACTATTGTACTCTTGTAGTAACTCTACCTTTTCTTTTTTAGTTTTAGCAGAAGATACTTTTTGGAGTATTTCAGTTAATAATGCATCTTTTGGTAATTTTCTTGCCATTTCAAGTCACAATTTGATAATAGTATATCAGTCTTCGTCGTCTTCGTCAAGTATGTCATCTGGATCGGTAAAACGAACTGCTAAGAGTTCTTCTTCTACGTATGTTCCATTGCCATCTAAAAATTCTGGATGAAGATTATTCAACTGACGTTTGTATGTGTGGGTGTCCACAGCGGATTTATAAATCCAACCTATAATACCGCCCATGACGAATGTAATTACCATTCCTGCAGCGGAGAAAAATAGGATTATGTTAGTTTCCATTTGCGTTCCTCAATAAGTCTATTCTTAGTCGAATTGACCACCTAAAGAAAAAGAAGGTGCGATCAAACCAACTGGGTTTACGTCTCCTCCTGCTTCTTGGAAGCATAACTTCTATGCCTTTATTTAGTTCGTATTCTCTTACGTCTTTTTGGTTTCTTCGCTTGTTCGTAGTTCCACGCATCACTTAGTATTCCATATAGAAATTTTCTTATCTTACGAGCATCATCAGTATTGAGATTAGGATATGCTCCTTTGATCTCTTGACCCCCATGCTTTATGTAGTGGTCGAGATCATCTATAGTGCAGGATATGTTCCCTGCAGTGCCAGATTCTACAAATCTGGTAACATCACTTTTCTTGAAATTATTCTCTGGGAGGAATTTTGCCATATTGAACGTATTACGACCTGTCTTAAGAATTGCTCGGTCATAAACCTCTTCAATAATGTCAACTAGTGTGTCTTCTGGATCCATCTAATAAATTGTGTTCTTTTAAGTATTGTACAGTATCGGTGCAACCACCTAATTTTTTGTTGTTTAGAAGAACTTGAGGAAAGGTCGATCCTCCTCCAAATTCTTCGTAGAAAGCAAATCTGTCGAAATGCTCGTCTAGTTTATATTCTTGATATTTGAATTGGCACATATCAAGGATTTGCTTGATTCTATCGCAATAAGGACATCCATCCTTGGAATAGACCGTAAAGTTCATACTTCGTCTGACTCTGAGTTTTTATTTAGTTCCTGACGTTCTCTTTTTTTGAGTTCTCTGTTACTCCAGATACCAATTGCAATAATACTAAGGTATGCAAGTGTGTCATCCAACATAACAAGGAAGAAAATAGTAGATCCACCGAATCTGATCCATTCTGGAAATGGTCGTATTAGTCTGCCACCCCATTTACGGAATGTACCTTCAAATTTGAAATATAGGATTATTAGTGCTGTAATCACAAATTCTGAATATGGCACTACGAAGTAGCAAGACAGAAATATGAAAAGTGGCCAATAATGCCTTTCATCGACTTTTTTGATCAAATTGAAGTATTTGTCAAGTAAGCGTTTAATCATAAAAAACCTATATGGAAAAAAATGCCCCAAATTTTTTTTCCGACTTTTTGGGGAACTAAAAGTCATTTTACCTCACCAGTCTTCATCTGTCAATGTTGTTGCAGGACAAGGTGGTGCTGTGTTGTGATAGTTGATGTGTAATACCTCTATGAAGACAAGAGAACACAATAATATCATGTTGATCTGGAACAACGGATGCTTGAGTAAATTCATCGCATAAAAAAGACCCCTACTATGTAGAGGTCAGTATGTTAATAAGATATGAACTTAGAATGTGTACTTAGCACCCATCTTCACACCGTATGCGTTGTCAGCAGTCTCGTCTGTTTGAACAGAGATCTCACCGTAAGCACCAATTGAATCAGTAAGAGCAAGTGATCCACCTACGTAACCGATGAAGTCTGTTGAAGACTCACCGTTGTCTGGAGAATCTACGATAGGACCACCAGATACATACCAGTTCTCGCCTTCGTAACCGATTTGTAACTCTGTTGATAGACCTGTGTAGTCATCGCCTGAGTATGATTGGACTGTTTCTACATTCACATAAGGACCAGCAAATGCTGCACCTGCGAATAGGAATGGTGATGCTGCAACTGCAGCGATTGTTGATTTAATAGACATGAATTTTGTTTAGTCTCTCGCAAGGAAAAACCCTGCGGATGGAAATACTTTCGACAAAGTATTTTACATTCTACGCAGGGGCACGATCTTTCGATCCCTTTGTTATGTAATGGTATTTATCATAACATTTTCTTCGGGATCGGTCAACACCCCTTGTGACAGTGATGTGACAGTTGCCCATGCCTCATCAAAGAGTTCTAGACCCTTATCTGTCAGGACATGCTGATACATCGCTTCAAATACCTTTGGAGGTATGGTGCAAATGTGTGCACCCGCAGCAAATGATCTACTGACATCTTTTACGTTACGTAATGATGCAGATAGTATCTCTGTCTCATGTACATACTGTCTTTCAAATATTGTTGCGATCTCTTTGATCAAACCAATACCATCAAAAGAATTGTCATCAACTCTTCCTACAAATGGAGAAACATAAGTTGCTCCTGCTTTTGCTGCTAGTATTGCTTGTGCTGCTGAGAATATGAGTGTCACATTGACTCTGATATTCTGGTTTGACATTTCTTTGCATGCCTTAAGTCCTTCTGGTGTGCAAGGAACTTTAATAGTAACCACACTACCAAAAAGACTTATGAGTCTGCTTGCTTCTGCTAACATCCCCTCAGAGGTGTCTGCAACGACCTCCATGCTGATGTCTTTGATACCAAGGTGTTTTAGGTCATAATAAACTTTATCAGGAAGTTTTCCTGCTTTCATCATGAGGGTAGGATTAGTTGTTAATCCATCAATTAGTCCAGTAGACCAGAACTGTGAGACAGTTTCTACGTCTGCTGTATCAAGAAATAATTTCATAAGTTAGTCGTCATAAACGAGACACTCTGGTTCATCAGGGTGCATCTCGCAAAATAGTTCAAGTGCGTTTGGATCGTGATGATCTTCTGGGTGATGATCGTGATATACTTCTAGTTCGTGTAACTCTTCTTTGTAATGTCTGCGAGCAGCAGGACTAGTAGTTGGGTCATCTAAGATCGCTTGATCTTGTGCGATGTGTTCTTCTATTGTTTTCATCGTTCTTATCCTATACTATACAAGTATTTATGTCAAGATTCGTCCAAACTACCGTGTTGTCGTCTGATTTCTCTCAACTCTTCAAAGTCTTTTTGCTTTGTACCTCCATCATACGACCATGCATAACCTTCGTCAATCATTTGTTCGTTGATGCTGACTTCTTCATCACCAATATATAACCAACCAAGCAAACGACCATACTTACCAACCCCGCCTTTAAGTTCAGTTCGTATAATGAGTTCATCATCTCCATTTATTGTATCCTCTAATTGTTTTTTTAACCAGTTTGTTGCGTCGATTCCGAGTGCTTTCTCTTCAAGATTTCTTGTTCTTTTTTCTGGAGTATCAACTCCTGCAACGCGGACTCTTTCTTTTTTATATAACTCGAATCCGAGGTCGATTGTAACATCTATTGTGTCTCCGTCAACTACTCTGTTTATCTCCGTCACTCGGAAGTTGTAACAACTCTTCCGACTCGGTGGGATCATTGTGGTCATTGTAATACTCTAATATAGCACTATATATGTCTTCGTCAAGTGTTTGTAATTTCTTTTGTTGTCTTTCGTATTGCACGTTTCTCCTTGCGAACTCCATGAGGGTGTAATAGTCTTGCATAACATCATTTGCCTCGGCAGGAGGTGTCACAGGTGCGGGAGCACACATTGTCAATGCGAATAGTAGTGGTGTGTATTTAATCATTAGGAAAGAAGTGATCCCATCGTAGTATGTAGTATATCACAACTGACACACAAACCACAAGTATTCCTACCATCCAGACAATACTCCAGACTATCATTTGTCAATTAATTCAGACTCGTCTATTGCTTCTCTAATAATTCTCTTGAGTTGTTTTGCTTGTTTCTTATTGATAGATCCTAGTGATGTGTCTATCTTTACCTTTACCCAGTAAAGACCTATAAGAACAAGTGTAAAAGGAATTGCATCTCCCCATGAGATTTCATTCCATGCTTCTACTACATTTAATACTGAAAAATAATCCATTAGTCTCGTTGTCTCCAATCATCTGATCGCTTATTATTGTGGAACCATCTTGCGATGTCATCAGCACCACTGAACCCCTTTTTGTGTCTCCTTGAATCGGGGTCTCCTATATCCAAGTACTTAAGAAAAGAATCGTCGTCATCCCTTGTTATTCTTCTTGCTGTGCTTAACATACCCCTTGCTGATGTGTTACGTTTAGAGAGTTTTTCTGCCCAGATCATATCATCTAGTGATACTTCTGTTCCCGCTGCAATTGACTTGCAGATGCCCTCTAACCGAAGGCGATATGCTGTAGATAACATATGTTAATGTATAGTATTAGTATGATTTATACGCTATAAATTTCTCGTAATAGATACTCGTTAGATAAGTGTGGAGTTCCAAACAATTCTAACTGAAAATCATTAGCATCTACAAAAACATCATCCTCAGCATTCTTTCTACAGTGCTGCCAATAGTATGTTCCGTCTTCTCTCTTCCAAAAATAACTTGTATTATGTGAGTCCAAAGTGGTCATCATAATCATCTCTTGTTTGTGCTGCCAACAGGGGTCAGCAGCACGTCTATCATATTCAGACATGTAACATCATTGCATGTTGTAGTTCTTTAGCATGGTTCAGTTCGTCCTGTGCGATCTCTGCGATCTTAGTATCCTCTGGATGCCATGCACTATACTTAGTATAGGTCTCAAATGCATGTTGTTCTATCTTCATATTGATATCATAAGCATGCTCTGGACTGGTAAGGTAATACCCAACCATGATCCAATAGTATACCAAGACAAGATGTTTAGCAAGAAATCTATCAATCCAGTATTGATCTCCTCCTCTCTTCTCCATCTCTTCCAAGTGCTCTGTTTCATTTAATGCCTGATAGAAATGTTCTTTCATAAGATAGATGTGATCTGCACCACGTAGTCCTAATGACTCACGAAAATGTAGAACACTAATGAACGAGAAGTATGGTGCTCTTGCAATAACTTCTAGAACCCAGAACCTCTGGAAGTCTCTACCTCTGTAGAGAAAGTCAAGGATATAGATTGTAGTATCCAAGACCCATGTATTAAATTTTTTCATACGATAGTAGTTTTAACCCAAGCGAATTGAGATAACCAAAGTGCTACCCCGACTCCTCCAAATATTACAAACGTAGATGTGAGTGGTAAGTTTTTCATTAGTCCTCTCTGAGTATCTCATACAAAGAATAAGGATGCTCCTTTACATAAGGAACATCCTCTCTTGCATATTGTGCTGCGTGCCATGAATCCTCTGCGTATTCACAGATATGATGCTCGACATCCTGATTATCGTGCCAAGCGAGTGTGTAATGGTGCATGATCCTTTTCAATTCCGTTACATATTATATAGCATAGCACACTAGGTATAATTACGCATTAATGTGTGGACTCCCGCACTTAGTTTTGAAAACCTCACGCGAGAAAAATTACCCAAAATTTTTTTTCGACTTTCTTGTAATTACAGTTCGCAATCTAAAATCTGATCTGCATATACTCTTACTTTATCCATGACCTTGGTAATCTTTTCCCAAGCTTCCTCATCATACTCACAGAGTCCTCTGTAGTCATCGAGTCCATCAAGTATGATGTCTATGTCGTTGCAATTAAATCTCATCTTCTGATTATGATAGCGTCTCCATCGTCATCATCGTCTTCTTCTGGTTGACGAAAGACTAAGAGTTGATCTCCAGTTCTTACCTCTTTCATTTCTGGATGAACTGGTTTTCTCTCCTTCTGTCGATTAAAATCTCTCAGAGTAGAGTTCATCATAGCGTACATGAAAGCAAATGTCATGCCCACTACTATAGCAAAGCATAACAAATACAACAGCACTGTCAAGTCATTCATTTTGGAAAGAGTTTTTGTATTGGGACTTGTCTTATCTTATCTATAACATCAACCTCTACCTTTTCTACAATCTTATCTAAAAGGTCGATGTCAATGCCCATAAATGGTGGAATGATTCCTAATAATCTTAACAAACCGTCCACAAATAATGCAAGTGCAGTAAATCCAAGGATCATACTAATAACGGTTGCGTCACGATTGTGCTTACGCATAGATTCTTCGTCAATCCTTCTTGCTTCTGCCAATGCTTCTGCTATTAAGTTATCAACTTCTTCCTTCGTATACGTGCTACGATTGTTCGACATATTTTTAAAATCTTTTGTGAAATCAGTGACTGGAAATTCTCTGATTATCGTTTCTAGCATTGTCATGCGTGTCTCTTAATTATTATTCTATCTTCTTTATAATCTGCTACAAATTCTAATACTGAGTCATGATCCCACATCATCTCTTCGTAGAGTGCATTGAGTCGATCCATATCTTCCCATAGATCATTGATGTGTGTTCTGTCTTCCATGCTGCTCCGATTTTTTTAATTATATCTTTAGATATTACTTATGTCAATAGACCACCTATCTTCTGGTGTTTTGTCATTGAATTGTAACACTATGAACGTATTTAGTATAAAAAAAGACCCTTTCGGGTCTTATTATTTAAAGTGCGTTACCTCTTGGTAACACTTCTTCTGGGAATACGAAGTTCTCATGTGGTTGGTCAACAGATGACATCCATGCTCTCATACCTTCGTTAAGAAGTATATTCTTAGTGTAGAAAGTCTCGAACTCTGGGTCTTCTGCTGCTCTTATCTCTTGAGATACAAAGTCGTATGCTCTGAGGTTAAGTGCAAGACCTACGATACCGATTGATGATGTCCACATTCCCATAACAGGAACGAACAACATAAGGAAGTGTAAGAATCTTTTGTTAGAGAAAGCAATACCAAATATCTGTGACCAGAATCTGTTTGCTGTAATCATTGAATAAGTTTCTTCTTCCTGTGTAGGATCGAATGCACGGAAGGTTGTAGATTGAATCTTACCCTCTGTGTATTGTGAAGTGTCTTCATACAAGGTGTTCTGAACAGTTGCTCCATGTATTGCACAGAGTAATGCTCCTCCTAATATACCTGCCACACCCATCATATGGAATGGGTTAAGAGTAATATTATGGAAACCTTGAATAAAGAGAATGTAACGGAAGATTGCTGCGACACCGAATGATGGTGCGAAGAACCAACTGTGCTGACCTAGTGGATAGATCAGAAAGATGCTTGTGAAGACTGCGATAACAGCAGAGAATGCTAGAGCATTGTATGGCCTGATGCCAACAAGACCTGCGATCTCAAACTGACGAAGCATGAATCCTATGAGACCAAATACACCATGTAGTGCAACGAAGTTCCAAAGTCCACCGAGTTGTAACCAACGAACGAATGAACCTTGTGCTTCAGGCCCCCATAAGAACATAAGACTATGACCCATAGCATCTCCGGGTGTGGAAACTGCTGCGGTCAAAAAGTTACATCCCTCAAGATATGAAGATGCAACTCCATGTGTATACCATGATGTCACGAATGTAGTTCCTAAGAACCAACCACCAATTGATAAGTATGCACATGGTAAAAGAAGAAGTCCAGACCATCCGATGAATACGAATCGGTCTCTCTTTAACCAGTCATCAAGAACATCAAACCAACCCCTTGTAGGTGCTTGTAAGGTAGATGCTACCATTATTTTCTCCTAAGAAAAAAGCACCCGAAGGTGCTTTGTTAACTTTTTGGTTAGTAATTAACCGATTGTAGGTGCTGTTAAAGCAACCTGTGTAGACTCAGCAGATGCTAGGTCTAGTGGGAAGTTGTGTGCATTTCTTTCATGCATAACTTCCATACCCAAGTTTGCTCTGTTTAGAACATCACCCCATGTTGGGACGATTTTTCCGTTAGCATCAACAACTGATTGGTTAAAGTT
>ENA-OSEY01002197-OSEY01002197.1-marine-metagenome-genome-assembly--contig:-NODE-2197-length-12788-cov-8.077335_pt1 | contig 12788 bp, 11 predicted proteins | sample MGYA00248465_ERZ534230 | MGnify/ENA primary metagenome ERZ534230 (study PRJEB26409, sample SAMN06344110) | marine metagenome | isolation source: Sea water from surface | place: Atlantic Ocean:Southern... | reverse complement strand
GATGGTTGGTTCTTTGATTATTCTGCTGGTGTACTAAACTTTAACGATACAAGTGTACCTAGTGGTGTTACAGATACAAACATATACATTGTAGGTTACAGATATATTGGACAAACTGGTGCTCCCACACCTGGTACTTCAACATTTAATTTCACTGATTTAACAATATCAAGAAACCTTAAAGTTGGTGGAATCTCAACATTTACAGGTCTTGTAGATGCGAATGGTGGTGCACATATTGATAATCTAAGATTAGGTATTGACGCTGATAATGAAATAAGTACATCTTCTGGTAATTTAGTATTAGACTCTGCAAGTGGTGCAACAATTATTGATGATCATTTAGATGTTACTGGTAATTTAAATGTTGCTGGTGTGCTAACATATGAAGATGTAAAGAATGTTGATGCGATAGGTATAGTTACAGCACGTTCTGGTATTCGTGTAACAGGTGGTGTAATTGAAGCACAGGCAGGTGAGAACAAGATACCATTTTTATATAATGCAATGAATCTTCTTCCATCTGCTGGAAGTTATCATGGTATGTTTGCTCATGTTCACGCAACAGGTAGAGGATATTTTGCACACGCAGGTAATTGGTTAGAATTAGTCAACAAAGAATTAGATGGAAGAGTTGGACTTGGCACTGAACAATATTTTATTAATAGTATTGTTTCAACATCTACGACTGCCACATCATTAAATGTTGTTGGGGTATCTACTTTTGGTGGTGCATTAGACATAAACAGTAATGTAGATATAGACGGAGATATAGATGTAGATGGACACACAAATCTAGATAATGTTTCTGTCGCTGGAGTCACAACTTTTGCAGGGATAATCGAAGGAGTAGCAGGTGAGAATAAGATACCATCTTTGTATGGTGCACTGACAAATTTACCATCTGCTGGTTCTTATCATGGTATGTTTGCTCATGTTCATGCAACGGGAAGAGGATATTTTGCCCACGCTGGTAATTGGTTAGAATTAGTTAATAAGGAAACAAACGGTAATGTAGGAACAGGCACAGAAACATATAACATTGGTAATATTACTGCTACAGGTATTGATTTAAATGGTGATATAGACGTAGATGGTCATACAGAATTAGATAATGTTCGTATCGCTGGTGTAACAACCACTGCTGGATTATTAGATATTGATGCTGGTGGGCAAGCAAATACATTTAAAGTTGAAGACTTAACATCTGGTAGAGTTGTTCTTGCAGGATCTGGTGGTGAATTAGAAGATAGTAATAATTTACGTTTTGATGGTAATAATCTTTTTGTTAGTGGTATCAATGTACTAACTTCATCAGGGTCTGCATCGACATCAATTATCGGTGAAGATATTGTAACTCGTAATTTTAAAGCAACTGGTATCTCTACAATTGCAGGTCCTATTCAATTTGATAGTACTATAAAAGTTGGTGGTTCAAATGGAAGTAATGGTCAATATTTAAAATCAACTGGTAGCGGGGTAGCTTGGGATTCCTTCCCATCATTAAGAACAAGACAAACATTCACCGCATCTTCAGGACAAACAACATTTAGTTTTGCATATACTATTGGATTCCTTGATGTATATGTAAATGGTATTAAGTTAACTGACTCTGAATTTACTGCAACTAATGGTGTGACAACTGTTTTATCTGTTGGTTGTTTCGTTGGTGATATCGTTGAACTTGTTGCTTATAATACTGTCTCTGCTGGTGGTGCTGCATTTGGTATTGGAAATGTTGTTGAAGATCTATCACCACAACTTGGAGGAAATTTAGATTTATTCAATAAGACAGTCGAAGGAACTGGTAATGTTAATATGGTTGGAGTTGTCACTGCAACAAAATTTGTTGGTGATGGTTCACTACTAACTGGTGTTACTGCGTCGGGTACTGGTGTTATCATAAAACATGATGGTAATACAGTTGGTACAGCTGGCACGATTAATTTCTCAACAAACTTAGATGTATCTGCGGTTTCTGCTGGTATTGTAACTATCACTGCTACAGGTGGTGGCGGTGGTGGTAGTGTTTCTGGTATTAATACGATAAGTGGAGTTGTTAATATAGCAAACGATTTAGATGTAGATGGTCATACAAATTTAGATAATGTAAGTGTTTCTGGTATTTCAACATTTAGTGGAATAATTGACGCAGTAAACACTCCAGCATCAATAAGGGTTGCACAGGATATTCAACATAAAGGCGATGCTGATACAAAAATTTCATTCCCTTCTGCTGATACAATTTCATTTGATACTGCTGGAACAGAAAAACTTAGTATTAATTCTTCTACAGTCTCAATTCCTGTTGATTTAGATGTTACAGGTGATTTAGACGTAAATGGTCACACAGATTTAGATAATGTAAGTATTGCTGGAGTTACAACTTTCTCAAGTGCAATTACAGTATCTGATATTCGTAACAATTCAATTAATTTAAGAAATGCGTCTGGTGGAGCGACTTACGCTTCTTTCTCTAATGGTGGTGCTGCAACTCTGAACTTTGATAACACACCTAGATTAGAAACATCAAACGCTGGTATCACTGTTACTGGAACAGTTGCTGCGACTTCATATACAGGTGACGGTTCACAATTAACTGGCATCACAGGTATTAGCACTGCTGATGTGAGAACAAATACATTAAATGTAATTGGTGTATCCACCCTTACAAATATCGATGTAGATGATTTTATAGACGTTGGTAATAATATTCAATTAGGTAATGCAGGTGTCATAACCGCTACCACATTTAATGGTGGTACATTCTTTGGTACTGGGGCAGACATCAATGGAGATATTGATGTAGATGGACATACAAATTTAGATAATGTTTCTATTTCTGGTTTTGTAACTGCGACAAAATACTTTGGTGATGGTTCTGGACTAACTGGTGTTACTGCATCTGGTACTGGAGTTGTTGTAAAAGATGATGGCAGCACAGTTGGAACTGCTGGTACTTTCAATTTTACATCTCCAATAGACATAACACCTATATCCTCTGGTATTACGACAGTTGGTATTGATACAAATCAATTCAATGTCAATAATTTAGATGTATTAGGAATCTCTACATTCTCGGATAATATAAATTTAGCACAAAAAATAGTTCATCTTGGTGATACGGACACATCAATTAACTTCCCTGCACTTGATACGATTAGTTTCAATACGGGTGGTGGCACTAGATTACAAATAGGTCCACAAGGACAATTAGGTATCGCTGGAGCAAACTATGGAAATGGTGGTCAAGTATTAACAAGTCAGGGTGGAGGTTCAATTATTACATGGGCAGATCCTCCAAATAATATCGGTGTTACAACTAATATTGCAAATGGTTATACACAAAATGCGGGTGCAACCAATACTTTAGACACTTACGCATATGGAACAGATGATTTAGTTTTTGAATATACAATATTTTTAAAAGTTGGAAGTGACTATCAATCACAAAAACTATTAGCAATGCGAGATGGAACTACTATTCACTCTACACAATTTGCAATTATGTTTAGTTCAACTTTATTATTCCAAGCTGAAGCAATTAATTCAGGTAGTAATATATTACTAAGAATAACACCTGAAACTGGTGTATCAGGTTCAGCAAATTATCGTGTTAAACGTGAGGTTATGTAATGAGCATATCTCAATATAATGAAGAAAATACTCCAATAAAATACTATCGACCTGATGAGGTAGATGAATATATTGTTATTGTAAATTTACCAGAAGATTGGGAAGAGGTTCATAATTATATTATAAATGAAAATGAAATTGATGGAATACCAAATCGAAAGATAGAATGTACTAATGATAGAGTATTTTCTTTAAGAAGTTCAATCTATATGATGAGTCATGAAGAAGCAGAGATTTTAAAAACTCATTCAAAGGTTGAAAGTGTAGAATTAAATCCAGAAAAATATCCACAACCTGAATCTATATTTACTTTTAAATTTAAAAAACTTGTAGGATTTACTAAACCGTGGGTGACTGCAAATGTTAATAGTTCTGCGGTAACAGCTCACACAAATTCTAATAGATCAAATTGGAGTCATTTATTTGTAAATGGTGGTCAAACAAGTTTACCATATCAAGGTGTTGGAATTACAACAGACACAAAAGTAAATAGAGATATTTTATTTTCTTTAACAGGGAAAGGAGTGGATGCTGTAATTATTGATAGTGGTGTAAGTGTTTTACATCCAGATTTTATTGCAGAAGATGGGACATATCGTGTAAGAGATGTGATACTTGATGGTCCTTACAAGGTTGATCCAGCAGCTTTTAGTGGTTATACTCAAACAGTGACCATAGATGGTGTAACCATCGGAACTCGTGCTCAAGAATCAAGGGCACGTTCTTGGTGGTCAACTCCTTCAATAAGATCTGCAGAGTTTCAAAGTTTAGGGACTGTTTCAATAACAAGTTTATATACGAGAATACATGCTCATAGTAAGAATGGAACGAATGCAGTTTCTGATAGTCATGGTACATCTTGTGCTTCACAGATAGGAGGAAAATGGCATGGACTTGCATTTGAATGCAACTTATGGAATATTAGAATTGCACTTGGTGGAAGTGGTGGAATTATAGGATCTAATACAGCGTTGGATGCTTGTACTATATTTCATAATGCCAAGAAAATAGCACAAGATGTTGCAGATCCAACTTTAATAAACAATTCATATGGGGGATTTGCATCAACTGGAAATAATAGTGGACAAACATATACTATTGGATATAGAGGTAACACTCAAACATATACAGGAACTGGTAGTCATACAAATGTACCTGCAAACTCTGGTGGTGCAAGGTGTCGAACTGGTCAGGTAACATATCATACTGGTGTATCAAGTCAAGCTTTTGCATATGGCAGCAGTGGAAAATATTCAACAACTGGTTCAACAACATCATCATCAGCAGAAAATGCAATCGCAGCTGGTTGTATAGTCGTTGCTGCTGCTGGAAATAATAATAATAAAATGTCAGATAAAGATGATGTTGATTTTGGTAATTGGTATGGCAATTCATCTACTTTTATTAATCGAGTAGGTGGAGTACAGAAAGGATTCTCTGGAGATCATGTAAGAACAAAGGGAAGTATACGAGTTGGGGCTTTAGATTGTGGAGTTGAACCTGTCAGTGAAAAACAAGGAGCGACAAAATATAGTGTGAGAAAAGTTTGTTATTCAAATAACGGACCGATGATAAACATATTTGCACCTGCTGACCAGACGATGGCAGCAGGTTACGCAAGTGATGAAGATTATGCAAGAGAGGATGATTCTAATTATTATGATACATTATTTGCTGGTACAAGTTCTGCTTGTCCAAACACTTGTTCAGTGATTGCTTTAGAATTACAAACTAATCCAAAAGCAACTCAAGATGATATACATAAATTTTTAGAAATTGGACCTGGTGGAGTTACAACTGATCAATTGTCTGATCCATATCCAAATGAAAATGATGCAGCATATTGGTCAGTAAATTACAATGCAACTTTCGATGAATCAGAACCAGGTGAAACTTACATAGTTAGGGGTGATGGAAACTTAAGAGGTGCACCTCGTAGAGTATTGAATAATCCATATGCATCTAATTTAGAACCATCAATAAGTGGTGTGAATATAAGTGGCATATCATTTAAACAATCATAAATAATCAAAAAGTATAATGGCAGAGAAGGGTTTTGGTGTAAAGGAGATTAATCTGATTGGTCCGTCAGGAACACCAACGATTGAAAGTCCTAATAATTTAAACTTAAATGCTGTCAATGTTGCGATTAGTACAAACGTAAGCATTGGTGGAACCCTTGCTGTGTCTGGAAGTGTTTCAGTTGGTGGAACATTAACATACAATGACGTTACAAATATAGATTCTGTAGGTTTAATAACAGCAAGAACTGGAGTTCAAGTTACAGGTGGTGAACTTGTTGTTGGTAATAGTATCAAACTTGGTAATGCAGGTGTCATAACTGCGACACAATTCGTTGGTGACGGTTCACAATTAACAGGTGTATCTGGTGGTGGTGGCAGTGGTGTCACAGTTCAGGATGAGGGTTCTTCATTATCAACAACTGCTACTACATTAAACTTTGTAGGTGCTGGAGTTGTTGCAACAGGGACTGGAGCAACCAAAACTATTACCATTTCTGGTGGTGGAGGAGGGAGTGGCACTCCAGCAGACGATGATGTACAAGTTGTATATACTGTAACTGGTTCAGGTGTTTATAATTTTACTGGAAATGGTGTTGACAGTTCAGTAAACTATCCCACTATTTACATGTATCGGGATACAAAGTATCGCTTTATTCATAATGCTGGAATTAATCATCCAATTCAGATAAGAACATCAAATCAGGGTTCAGCATACACGGATGGTGTTACATATAGTGATACAAGTAATAATCGTACAACTCAAGGAAATAATTTAGACTTCACTCCTCCACATGATGCACCATCAACTTTGTACTATCAATGTACAAGTCATGGTTATATGATTGGGGAGATAAAGATTATTGATTTTAATCTCCCAAATGAACGAGGAACTGTATCTGGATCAACTGGTCCACTACAAGTAAATGAAATAGGAAATATAACAATCGGTGGTCACAAATCATATTTTTTAATGAATGTTCAATTGTCAGCAGCAGGGTGGTTTAGACTATATACTGATAGTGCATCAAGAACAGCTGACGCTAATCGAAGTGTTGGTGAAGATCCCGCTGCTGGTAGTGGAGTTATTGCAGAAGTAATTACAACTGCATCTTCTCTCACTCAAAAAGTTACACCTTTCGTACCTGGTGGAAATATGGATAACCCAGTAAGTACGAATATGTATGTTGCGATTAAAAACTTATCGTCAACAGCACAAGCAATTACCGCAACCCTAACAATTCTTAAACTGGAGGATTAAGATAAATGCCAATAACGACATATAGACAAAGAGCAGTTGCTGGATGGGCAAGCACTACTCCAATTTACCAATTAGAGGCTGGTTTTGCACAGTTGGGATGGCATGCAGGATCTGTTTCGGGGATTGTAACTGGTATTGATAATTATTCTGGGCAAACTCAAGTAGGTTCATCAAGCACTACATTTTTTGATGCAAGACCGAAATCAGGTGGAACTAATATTGGTGTTGGAGATACTTGTAGTTTTAGTGTATATCGTTCTAGTGGTAATGTATATCAAGTATTTGTAAATCGTGGAGGACACGGATATGCCGATGGTGATAATCTTGTAATTGACGGTGATGCAATAGGTGGTGGTAGTGATATGACTGTAGTTGTGCAAACGGATGAAACAACTTATGGGTCAACCAGTACATTTTATGATAAAGACGTAACCAATGGATCTAGTAATCCTTGGGGAGTTTTAAGAATGGAGCAAGATAATACTAAAGTTTACGGTGATGTTTACTGGGGATTCCAAGTGAATAACAATGATTTATATGTCACAAGTGGTACATCCTTTATGCCATATGACAATAATACATTTGGTAATAAAGGTCATAATTACGCAAACTCTTTTAGAGGAGCAGAGGATATGGAGTTGGGTTATGAACCTGGTTCTAGTTATCATTACTACACGAATACTACTTATCAAACCTCAAATGATCAGGCAAATTTTCAATTTGCAAGTTCAAATAGTTATGTTTTAGAATTGAATATTTTTAGATCTGGAATAGATACTGATTTCGCAATATTTTCTTTTAGACAACCTGATTTACCTGCTTCTAATCTTGATGGAAATACATTTTCATCATTTTTCTTACATAAATTTAATCACTCATTATTTGATTTTGATAATATGTGTTTGATGTCAATGACTTATATGGATCCTGATTATCGATATATGGATCAGGCATACTTTTCTATGAATACAACCTTTGGAGGAGGTCCTACTAATGTTGGTAATTGGATGGGTAGGTCTGCTTTAGCTGGTTGGCAAACTGGACAAAGTGGAAGTAGTTGTGACAGAGAAGTTCGAGATAAAATTGCATCAAATACATACATAGCAGAATTAGGTGCTTATGAAAGAAGACATTATTATCGAAATAATGCAACTTTTAGAGGTGATCCACATTTCAGTGATTATACACAAAAAAGTCCAGATTCTTTAAATCACAATGCTGTGATTAAAGGTATTCCTTTGACATCACAATTTGTCCCTTGCCCATTCTATCTTCCTGATGATTTTGTATTAATTCAATTTGAACATTCAGCACCAGGTCAAAACATTCAACAGTATGATACTGTTACAATTAGTGGTAGTGAAGTGTATACAGTGATTGATGGTGCTTATAATCAGACCAATAAAACTCGTGGAATACTTCTCTGTGCGAGGACAGTAGGATAATGGCAAATTACGCATATACAACACTAGGTATAACTGAAACTACTTCATTAGATGCTGTGGACGATTCAAAGTTCGGTCAAATACAAGCTCTATCACCTACAGTCATTGCGTCTAATTTAATAGTATCAATTGTAAACGCTACTGCAGCTATCTTTGGTATTGATCAGAGCACTCGACCTGGTTTCTTAACGGGAAGAAGACCAGTGACGGGTCAACTCTTTCCAAGGGGTGTCTATAATAAATAACTAAAAAATAATATGGCAAAGAACAGAGAATTATCACAAGTTGGAAGTTTAGTCACGGTCAATGACTCGTCGGCTCAGGTTGGTATTGCAAACTCTGTTGGTATCAATACGACTGCACCTACTGGTTCTTTCGCATTAGATGTTCATGGAACTGCTAATATTACTAGCACACTAAATATACAAGGAAGCCCTGCAGCGACTCAAGGTGATGCAACTGCACTTGCAATAGCACTAGGATAATTAAATGGCAAATACCTTTAAATTAAAAACAAAAGCGAACGTTGGTATTACAACTCAGAATGTTTATGTAGTTCCAAGTGCAACTACAACTGTTGTGATTGGTATTACTCTTGCAAATACTTCAGGTTCAGGTTGTTTGGTTGGAGTTGGTATTACAAGACCATCATCAGATGATGTAAAAGTATTAAAAAATGTTCCCATACCTCAAGGATCTTCATTAGAGTTTATGGCGGGTAACAAAGTTGTATTAGAAACAGCAGATACTTTAACTGTAAATAGCGATACGAATAATAGTATAGATGCGTCGTTAACAATTATGGAGATAACATAAGATGGCAAATACCCGTATTACACAGGGTGTCATCAAACCCAATGAAAATTATCTAGTAGGTATTTTAACTGCACAGAGCATAGATGTTAATGGTGTTTTAACATATGAAGATGTTACAAGTGTAGATTCAATTGGTATTATAACAGCACGAAAAGGAATTGTTTCATTAGGAGTTGTAACTGCAACTGCATTTCATGGTGATGGTTCACAACTTACTGGAATTGATGCAACTGCATTAAAAGATTCCGCTGGCAATGTAAAGATACAAGCACAAGCATCTGGTGCAGTTCATACTGGATTCTCAACAATGCAGAATTTGAGAGTAACAGGTATTGCTACTTTCGGTACAAGTTCAACTGTAATTCATGGCGATCAGAATTTAATTAATGTTGGAACAGCACTTACATTAGGACATACTCAAGGTGTTCAGTTTCATACACAAAATCTACATGCAGATGGATTTGAAATAAACAATATAAATGCCTCTGGTATTATAACAGCAGCACAATTTAGTGGTGATGGATCTAATTTAGAAAACCTACCTGCTGGATTAGGAACTGCGTTAAGTAGCACACAGTCAAGTCCTTTAAATAAAATTTATTATACAAACACTGTTTTACCAGTGGAGTCCACGATCACAGTTGATACTCCTGCATCAGCTTCAGCAGCATATACACAATACGCTGATATAAGTGTGGGCACAGGTGCAGATTTAATTATATCAGATGGTGATGATTTAATACCTGATGTTCTAGGATTAAGACCAGATGGAACATTTGGTGGTGGTTCACTTGGTAGAATGAGAGTTGATAAGTTAGTCGGTAAAGATGCGAATAGTGCAGTAAATGTAGAGAAAGGATTAGTTGTAACAGGTGTAGTTACTGCAACTACATTTAAAGGTGATGGATCACAATTGACAGGAGTAGTTCAATCAGATACTCCTTTAGGAAACAACACTGCATCCACAACTTTTTATGAGTCAGATAGTGAAACAACAATATCAACTGATACAACTTTATCAAGGGTATCAAGTAATCCTGGTGTAATCTACACAAAATTTCAACAGGTAGTGGTAGCAGCAACTAAATCCCTTATAGTAGATGCGGGTGAAGAGTTAGTAGTTGATGCGTATAAATTATCATCATAAATAAATAAAAATACGGATTCAATTATAAAATGTCTATAATTCGTGCTGATAGTTTAAAAAATAGGTCAGGTGCTGGAGCACCAAATGCACCTAATGGAATGACTGTTACTGGTGTATGCACAGCAACTACATTTTCAGGTTCGGGTGCGTCACTTACCAGTTTACAATCTGCACAACTAACTGGAGCTCTACCTGCAATTAGTGGTGCAAATTTAACGAATATAAGTGCTGGTAAATTCCTTCAAATAGTACAAGAATATAATAGTAGTTTTCCTAGATTACAGACAAACTCTACTACATTTGTAGCGTCTGATTTTAAAGTTACAATTACTCCAACAGCAGCAAATAGTAAAATACTTGTAGACTTTAGATTTATTAGTAATAATAATGGTCATGGTCAAGACATGTATATGACACTTCGTAGAAGTATAAATGGTGGGTCATTTGATGAATTTACACCTGCAGGTAGTAGTTTAGCTAGCGGTAATAAACACCTTACTAGGAATTATGGAAGTAACTCTAGAAACGAAATTAGTAGTAACATGCAAATTTTAGATAGTCCTTCTTACTCATTAGGAAATGCAATAGAATATAAATTGTATGGAAGGAGTGGCAACGCATCTCACTATGTTGAGTTACCAAGTAGTCCCAATCAAAGCCCAGTACTTTGTTTCGCAATGGAGATAGCAGCATGATTTACATAGATGGAGACGCATTAAAAACTTTAAGACCTAATGAACAATTTGTTTGGTCGGGTAGTGGATACTCTGGACTAACATGGTTAGAATCCACCACACCACCAACTGAAGAAGAAATAAATACAGAACTTACTAGGTTAAATAACGCAGAACCTATGAGATTATTGCGTATTGAAAGAGATAAAAGGTTAGCAGCTTGTGATTGGGTTAGTGCAAAGGCAACAGATACTGGAGTAGCAGTGTCCGATGCTTGGAAAACATATCGTCAGGCATTGAGAGATTTACCTGCGAGTGCATCACCAAAGTTAGATTCTGAATATGAATTAGATTTAACATCAGTTACTTGGCCAACTGAACCCTCATAACTATGGCATCAGAATTAAGAGTAGATAGAATATTACCTGTTGATGGTGTATCCACTGGTGCTGGAGGTGGTATTGTACAGGTTGTTACTGGTGTATTAAGTACACATTATACAGCAACTGGTGCTGCTGGTGATAATTATTGGGTATATCCTGGTCTTAATGCTACTATTACACCAAAAAAGGCAACAAATAATATATTAATTCAAGTCAGTATGTATATTGGTCATGATTCAAGTGGTTATCAGCAAGAGTATCAAGTTATGGTAAATGATGGTTCTGGAAACCAAGCAATATCAGGTATAATTGGTACAAATTCATATGGTGTGACTGGAAGAATAAACATGTACTCTGAGGACGGTAGTAGTTATACTCAGTATAGGATGGACACACTTGGTAGACAGCATATGCATAAAATATTCAGTCTACTAATGCTCTTACATATAAAGTAAGAGTAAAAGGGTACTCAAGTCAACCTACTGTGTATATAAATCGTTCTAGAGCTACCCAAAGTAGTGGAACTAATTATGATGGTTGTCCTCAAAGCACAATCACGTTGATGGAGGTGTGTGCATAATGTCTGAATTAAGAACTAATCGAATTATTCCAAGGGACGGACTTACAAGTGGTGCATATGGTGGTATTATACAGGTAAAACAAAGTGTATTAACATCCTCCGCTTCGATTGCAACAGGACATAACTTTACTGATTCTGGTCTTGCTGTTACGATAACTCCAACAAGATCTGATAGTCGAATTTTTATAATGAGTGATATAACCTGTGGATTATCAAATGGTTATGGAGGTTGTCTTCGATTATTAAGAGGTTCAACACACATTTACAAAGGAAATGCTGATGGAAATAGACCGATAGTTACAAAATGGTTTTGTGATTATAAAGCTAGTAATGATACATACTCGACATATTTTCCACATTTCCAATTTATTGATTCTCCTAGTACAACTAGTGCGACTACGTATAAGATCCAGTTAGCAGCGTACTCCTCTGTCGTTGTGTATGTGAATCGAAGTCAGGCTCACCAAAATCAATCAGAGTATGATGGATGTCAGGCATCATCGATGACAGCGATGGAGTTATCAGGATAAATAATTAAAAAGTAAATGTCCAGAATAAGAACCAATGTAATAACAAATAGAATGGCAAACGGTGCTCCCACCGTTTCTAATGGTTTGGTGATTTCTGGTGTTACAACAACTTCTAGTATTAATATAGGAACAGGTTCATCAATATTCAGTCCAGCAGCAAATACATTATCATTTGGAACTAATTCAAATGAAAGACTTCGCATCACATCAGATGGAAAATTATTATTAGGCACGGATGATACAGGATTTTCAGGTAGTTATACTACTATGACTATTGGTAATGCGTCAACACAAA
>ENA-OSEY01002195-OSEY01002195.1-marine-metagenome-genome-assembly--contig:-NODE-2195-length-12807-cov-9.566929_pt1 | contig 12807 bp, 9 predicted proteins | sample MGYA00248465_ERZ534230 | MGnify/ENA primary metagenome ERZ534230 (study PRJEB26409, sample SAMN06344110) | marine metagenome | isolation source: Sea water from surface | place: Atlantic Ocean:Southern... | reverse complement strand
GTAGGAAACACAAGCCAATATGGCAAAGTATGGCTGACATACAACCTTAAATTAGATAACCCAAACTCTGCAAATCAAGGCTCATTTTCTGGCAGAGCAGTTGCAATTGATGATAATGGCAATAGAAATGCAGCAAGCAGACAAGGTGTTTGGGAGCGAATTGGTGAAATTATGCATTTCAGATCAATTGATGATGTTAGTGACGGCAATCAATTCCTATGTTTTACTAAAATTAATCTTATTGATGACAGCCTTGAAATGAAATTTTACTCAGTGAAATAAGAATTAACTAATTACTTCATAGTCAGCTTAGTTTAAAATGCTGACTATGGATTTCAGTGAATTAAGAGCAAATTTAAATGATCTAAAAGATCGGATTCTTGATCTTAGGAGGTACCTTTGACGTTGATATCAAACAACTCCGAGTAAAAGATATTAATTCTGAACTTGAAAAAGAGACTACCTGGTCTAATTTAGAATTATCCCAATCCCTTAATAAAGAAAAAACTAGTCTTGAAAAGTTTCTTGATGATTTCCTTTTTGCCGAATCATCTGTAAATGATTCCATTGATCTTTTGATAATGGCAGAGGATGAAGGTGATACTGAAACATTGAATGAAATTTCATCAGAATACTCTGCTCTGGCAGCTAGAGTTGAAGAACTTGAATTTAATAAGATGTTTAGTCAGAAAGCAGATCCTAATTCAGCGTTTTTGGATATACAAGCTGGTTCTGGAGGCACAGAGGCTCAAGACTGGGCTGAGATGTTACAACGAATGTATTTTAGATGGGCAGAAGCAAAAGATTTTTCTGTTGAAATAATAGAGTTGTCACCGGGAGAGGTAGCAGGCATTAAGTCGGTATCAATGCACATTAAAGGATCTTATGCATATGGATGGCTAAGAACAGAAACTGGTGTACATCGATTAGTTCGAAAATCGCCTTTTGATAGCGGTAATCGAAGACATACATCATTTGCATCTGTTTTTATTTCACCCGAAATTGATGACTCAATTGAAGTTAATTTGAATCCTGCGGATATAAGAATTGATACTTATAGGGCATCTGGTGCAGGCGGACAACATGTCAATAAAACTGATTCAGCAGTGAGACTTACCCATGAACCAACAGGCACTGTAGTGCAGTGCCAAAATGATCGCTCACAACACAAAAATAAAGAAAATGCATTTAAACAACTTAAATCAAAGCTGTATGAGCTAGAATTACAGAAACAAAAGGAAGAACAAAAAGTGTTAGAAGATAGTAAATCCGATATAGGCTGGGGCAGTCAAATAAGGTCATATGTACTGGATCAATCAAGAATTAAAGATCTAAGGACTAATGTTGAAACTGGAAATACTCAAAATGTGCTTGATGGCGATATTGATATATTTATAAGAGAAAGCTTAAAAAAAGGAATGTAGCATGAGTGATGAAACACAGATTAACGAATCATCAATCTTAGAAGAAAGAAAAAAGAAATTAAAGCTGCTTCGTAACCAAAATAAAGCTTACATTAACAATTTTGTAAGAAAAGACCGACTATCAAATATTGTTAAACAGTATCATTCGCTTTCAAAAGATGATTTGGAATCAAAAAATATCGATGGTTTAAGTGTTGCAGGCAGAATTGTTCTAAAGAGAGTCATGGGAAATGCTAGCTTCATTACCATCAGAGATGAGATTACAGATTTACAAATTTATGTTAGCAAGAATGACATTGACGAATACGATGAATTTAAGACATGGGATATTGGTGATATTGTTGGAATCAAAGGCAAGCTTTTTAGAACTAAAACTGACGAACTTACTATTCATGCAAATCAAGCAATACTGATTACTAAATCCCTAAAACCAATGCCTGAAAAACATCAAGGTTTAAAGGATGTAGAAACTAGATACAGGCAAAGATATCTAGACTTGATGAGTAATAACGAAACAAAACATTTGTTTATTAAAAGATCAAAGATTATTGACAGCATTAGAAGTTCAATGAAAGCAGGAGAATATATGGAGGTTGAAACTCCTATGATGCATACATTGCCTGGTGGTGCTGTAGCTCGACCGTTTATTACGAAACATAACGCATTAAGTAGAGATCTATATTTAAGGATCGCACCTGAATTACATCTCAAAAGATTATTGGTCGGGGGATTTAACAATGTATTTGAAATAAACAGAAGTTTTAGAAATGAAGGTCTCTCTACAAAACATAATCCTGAATTCACCATGCTAGAATTTTATTCGGCATATGCATCTTTGCAAAAAATTATGGATTTCGTATCAAGCATAATTCAAAATGCAGCTTTAGATATTGATATAAATATTGATTCTGTAATTTGGAATAACAATTCATTTAATCTGAAGACTTTCAAACAACAAACCATGAGAGAGTCTATTATTGCTCATAATTCCGATCTTAAGATTGAAGATTTAAAAGATATAAAAGTACTGCAAAATTTTCTAGCTGCTAAAAAAGTTAAATTTGATAAAGACATGAGTTGGGGTAGATTATTGCTGGAAATTTTTGAAAACACAGTTGAATCTAATCTTATAGAGCCAACATTTATTACAGAGTATCCTGTTGAAGTTTCGCCCTTGTCAAGAAGAATGGATGCAGACTCTAGCTTTGTTGATCGGTTTGAATTATTTGTTTGCGGAAACGAAATCGCTAATGGTTTTTGTGAATTAAATGATCCTGAAGATCAAGCTGAAAGATTCCAAGATCAAGTAGATGCAGCTAAAAGGGGAGATAAAGAAGCAATGTCTTTCGATCAAGACTATATTACTGCCCTTGAATATGGAATGCCCCCAGCCGTTGGAGTTGGAATCGGTATCGATAGATTAATCATGATGCTAACAAACAGTAACTCTATTAGAGATGTACTTTTGTTTCCTCAGATGAAAGACTAGTTACCATCTATATTTGTCAAAATTTTCTGGATTTGCCCAACCGTCTGCATTATTCCAATTTCTCTTTTTATTATATGATTCTAAGTTATAGGTAAAAATTATATCTATGTCAGGGGTTTTCAAAAATCCTAACTCAAAAAGCCTTTTTTCGTCACTTTTACTGTTTACCATAATTATTTTTTGTGCGAGTTGGTTTTTGATTTGCCCTAAATCTTCATTTGTTAGAACAATATCTTCAAGAATTAAGCATAGATCATTCTCTGGCCATATTTTCTCATTAATATTTGGATAAATGCTGACACTTTTACAAACTTTAGAGAGATCATTCATAATCTTTGACAAGGATAGCTTAGTTAAAATAACTAAATGATCTATTTTTTGAGAGGCTAGTAAACTAAGAATTTGTTGATGATATTTTTTCAAGTTTTGAGTAAATCTTTTACAGCATTTTTTTCTGCTTCCAGCTCAGCAACTGATAAATTAATTTTATCTCTAGCAAAATCAGAAATATTCAGATCTCTTACAATCTCAATTTTGCCTTCTGGAGTACTCATAAGCGGCAAACCACATACTAAATTATTTGGAAGCTCATAACAGTCATTTGTCATTAATGCAGCACTAAAAATATTAGACGCACCTTTTCTGCTCTCACAAGCTTTAACAGTATCTAATGCCGCTTTTGCCGCAGACGTAGCAGATGATGCTCCTCGAGAATCTATTACAGCTTTTCCTCGTTGCTGTACCATCGGAAGAAAAGTATCCTCAATCCAGCTAAGATCATTAATGAGTTCTTTACCAGATTTATTACCAACAATAATATTTTCAAAATCAGGATACATTGTAGGACTATGATTTCCCCAAATAATCATTCTTTCAATATTTGAAATGTTTTCATCTAACTGCTTAGACAAAACAGACTTTGCTCTATTCGAATCGAGCATAGTCATTGCCATCCAAGTTTGACTGGTATTTTTGGCAGATTGTTGGCCAATTAAACAATTAGTATTAGCAGGATTTCCTACGACTAGGATTTTTGCATCATCTGATCCGTGATTTCCTATGGCCTCTCCCTGCTCAACAAAGATACCACCATTAATATTTAGCAAATCTGCGCGCTCCTCAATTTTTTTGCCATTCAGCACTATTCCTCTTGGAATACTGCCAACAAGCAAAAACCAATCGCAACCTTTTGAGGCATCTTTAAAATTGTCTGTAAAGTTAATTTTACCTAAGGCTGGAAAAGATGAATCCTCCATCTCCATTACTAAACCTTCTAACTTACTTACAACTTGAGGAATTTCGACTAACTCTAAATCAACCGTTTTATTTGGGAAGGTTGTTCCATCTACCAAACGAGGAATTAGTGAATATCCAATTTGGCCTGCTGCTCCCGTAACTAAAACTTTTACTTTATCACTCATATGGTTAAAGCTCGGTTGTTATTATATTCCTAAATGTTAAGTTAATCCTTGGTTTATCAATCTTTTTTGATTTATTAATTGCATGCTTCCAATGATCTTGAGTTTTGCCTTGCATTACTAGTAAAGAACCATGTGGTTGATCAAATATAACCTTTTCTTTGGTTTTTTTATTTTGAAATATGATTGGTCTATTTTCTCCAAGTGATATTGAAGCTATTACAGGCTCATTTCCAAGCTCTTTTTCGTCATCTGCGTGCAAGCCCATAGAATCCTGGCCATCTCTATATAAATTCGCAAGAACAGAATTAAAATTAGAATTTACTTTCTTCTCTATGAGCATACGCAGGTTTAATAAAAAATTTGGAAATTCAAATCTTTTAAGTGATTTACCTGAATAGGTATATTCACATCCCAAATCTCCATACCAGCACTCCAGCCTTGGAACATCAATTTTTTTACCAAACATTATTATTGCAGAACTTTGCCAGCTGATATCATTTAGACATCTATCATATAGATTATTAGCATCAGACTGATTTAGAAAAAACTTGTCTAATATAATGTCAAGATTTTGATGGTTTATTATTTCTTGCTTCATGTAAAATATTGATTGTTATGAGTTTACAAGCAATTATTATTGGATCAAGTCATGCCGGTGCAAATGTAGCATATAACCTCAGAAAAGATGGTTTTAATGGCAAGATTGATATTTTTACTAAGGAAAAAATATTTCCTTATCATAGACCACCGCTTTCAAAAGACTTCTTAAAAAATCACACCCCACTAGATAAACTTTTTTTTAAGCCTGAAAAATTCTATGCAGAAAATCAAATCAATATTCATACTCAATCAGAAGTTGATTCAATAAATCCTGAAAACAAATACATTAATGTTAGTGGCTCTCAATTTAGTTACGATTCGCTTGTATTAGCAACTGGCTCAAGTCCAAGAAAACTCAATTTAGAGAATTCTGAAGCTGATAATATTTTGTATTTAAGGGATATTTCTGATGCTGAAAAAATTAAAACTTATATTGAAGCTGTTGAACATATAACACTGATTGGTGGAGGGTATATAGGTCTTGAGGTAGCGGCTGCAATTATAGAGTCTGGCAAAATGGTCACAATTCTTGAGCTCGAAGATAGAATTCTTAAAAGAGTTACCAGTGAGGAAATTTCTAACTTTTACCACAATTACCATTCAAAAAAGGGAGTTGATATAAGATGTGGCACAGGTCTTGAGACTATTCAAATGGAAGGAAATAAAATGATTTCAGTTCGTTTAACCAATACTGAAACATTAAAAACAGATTGTTTAATTGTTGGAATAGGTGCCATACCAAATGTTGATTTAGCAGAGGCTGCAGGAATAAAATGTAATAATGGAATTGTTGTAGACCAGTTTTGTAGAACAAGCAATCCTCATGTGCTTGCAGCTGGTGATTGTACTTTTCATTTTAATGCTTTGTTACAGCAAAATCTTAGATTAGAGAGTGTTCCAAATGCACTTGCTCAATCAAAAGTGGTCTCATCATCAATCTTAGGCAACGATCTTGAGTATAGTGATTTCCCATGGTTTTGGTCAGATCAATATGATTTGAAACTTCAAATGGCAGGTTTATCACATGGTTTTGATGAATGTTTCATATATGGCGATTTAAACAATGCAAACTTTATTGCTTGTTATGGAAAAAATGATACTCTAATTTCAGTTGACTCAGTAAATAGTTCTAAAGGTTTTATGTTATTTAAGAAAGCTTTAAGTAATGGACACAGAATTTCAATGAGTTTAATTAAGGACAAAAGTTTTAGTCCAGAAAATATTTTTTCTGGAACAAGTTAAGTTTAGGAGCCAAATATGACAATACGTTTTGATGATAAAGTGGCCATAGTCACAGGAGCTGGTGGTGGTCTTGGAAAGCAACATGCCTTAGAACTCGCCAGAAGAGGAGCTAAAGTTGTAATCAATGACCTTGGTGGAGCTCTTGATGGCTCAGGTGGCGCAAGTGAGGCCGCAAATATTGTGGTCGAAGAGATCAAATCTGAGGGTGGAGTTGCCATGGCAAATGGTGCAAGTGTCGCAGACCAAAAAGGAGTCGCTAATATGATTCAGGAAACTCTTGATGAGTGGGGTCAAATAGATATCTTAGTAAATAATGCAGGTATCCTAAGAGATAAAAGTTTCCATAAAATGACTTTAGAAGATTTTGATGCAGTTATGCAAGTGCACTTTCAAGGCAGTCTCTACACAACTCATGCAGTATATCCCTTAATGCGAGAACAGGGATTCGGACGCATTATTCACACAAGCTCCTCAAGTGGAACATTCGGAAATTTTGGACAAACAAACTATAGCGCTGCCAAAATGGCATTGATAGGAATGATGAATACCATGAAAATTGAAGGGCAAAAGTATAATGTTCACTCAAATGCTATTTTACCAGTCGCATATACACGCATGACAAAAGAGCTTCTTCCTGAAGAGGGCGTTGGAGAGCGACTACAACCAGAATATGTTACACCTGCTGTTATCTATTTAGCATCAGATGATGCGCCAAATGGTGTAATGATAGGTGCTGGCGCAGGTGTTTTTACACGAATCATGATCCATGAAACCATGGGTGTTGCCCTTGGTACAGGTGAAAACATGACTCCTGAGAATATAGCAGCTAATTGGGATGCAATTTCAGACATGAGCGATGCCCGCGCCCTTTATCAAGGAGGCGAGCAAACAATTAAAATTTTCGAGCAAGCGGATAAGAACTGAAATTATTCCCAGTTTAGAGCGCCACCAACTTGATATTCAGTAACTCTTGTTTCAAAAAAGTTTTTCTCTTTTCTAAGGTCCATGATTTCTGACATCCATGGAAAGGGATTTGTAACCCCAACGAATTCTTCATCAAGACCCAACTGCGTTAGCCTTCTGTTTGCAATAAACTTTAGATATTCCTCCATCATTGACGCATTCATTCCAAGCACGCCTCTGGGCATTGTGTCTCTTGCATATTGAATCTCAAGCTCTGTGCCCTCAAGTATCATTTGCGCAGCTTCAGATTTCATTTGGTCATCCCATAGATGTGGATTTTCAATCTTTATTTGATTAATAACATCAATGCCAAAGTTTACATGCATCGACTCATCTCTGAGAATATATTGAAATTGTTCTGCAGTTCCAGTCATTTTATTTCTCCTGCCCATAGATAATATTTGAGTAAATCCACAGTAGAAGAAGATTCCCTCTAAAACACAGTAAAAAGCTATAAGATTTTTTAGTAGTTGCTTATCAGTTTCTTCTGTACCAGTTGTAAAATCTGGATCTGATATCTCTTGAGTATATTTCAGCCCCCATGAAGCTTTTCTTGCAACACAAGGCACCTCTCTGTACATATTAAAGATTTCTCCTTCATCCATACCTAAAGACTCTATGCAATATTGATATGCATGGGTGTGAATAGCTTCTTCCAAGCTTTGTCTCAGAATATATTGCCTACACTCAGGATTTGTAATCAATCTATAGATAGCTAAAACTAAATTATTTGCTACAAGTGAGTCCGCAGTTGAAAAAAATCCAAGATTTCTTTTAACGATGGTTCTTTCGTCCTCAGTTAGCCCATCTTCAGATTTCCAAAGCACGATGTCGTTAGTCATGTTTATTTCTTGTGGCATCCAATGATTTGCACTGCCATCAAGATATTTTTGCCATGCCCAATCATACTTAAATGGAACAAGCTGATTAAGATCAGCTTTACAATTAATCATCATCTTTTGATCAACTTGAACACGGCCATTTTGCATCATCTCGTCAAGCTCAGCATTTCCTGCCGTTTCATCAATCTCATTTACCGCTTTTCTTGCAGCTTCAGCCCTGGAGCCCTCAACAATAGTTGAGGCATGTTTCTCCGTTGTTTGTTGTACAGGTTGGACCTCTTTTTGTGCTGATTTTTCAGCATGTGGAACAGAAGGTTTAGGCTCAATAACCTTTTCAATGATTGCTGATGTTGCTTTTTCTTCTTTTCCGTAATCATCCCAATTTAACATAATTTTCTCCTTAAATTATTGACAAGCTTCACAATCTGGATCATCCAAAGAGCATGCATCAGGAACTGCTGCAGGCTCTCCTAATTCATGTGAGCTCGAGTTATCTGTTTCAGCGCTTACCGCATTAAGTTTTCCCTGCTGCACTGTTGATTTTTCAGTTTGTGTTGCAGCAATTGAACGCAAATAATATGTAGTTTTCAGACCAGATAGCCACGCCATACGATAGGTAATATCAAGCTTTTTGCCGTCGGCATTACCTATATATAAGTTTAGTGATTGGGCTTGATCAATCCATTTTTGCCTTCTGCTTGCTGACTCAACGATATATCTTGGCTCTACTTCGAATGCTGTTGAGAAGAGTTTTTTAATATCGTCAGGTATTCTTGAAATTTCCGCTAAACTTCCTTCAAAGTACTTTAGATCGTTGATCATAACGTCATCCCACAAATTAATTTCTTTTAATTTTCTTACTAGATGTGGATTTACAATGGTGAATTCACCAGACAAATTAGATTTTACATAAAGATTTTGATAGGTTGGCTCAATAGATTGTGTTACACCTGTTATATTTGAAATAGTTGCTGTTGGTGCAATAGCCATAACGTTTGAGTTTCTCATTCCATCCTTCATTACTTTTTTTCTTAGTTTTTCCCAATCTAATGTTTCGGATCGGTCTACTTTGAGATATTCTCCACCTCTATTTTCTTCTAAAATATCGATTGAATCTTTTGGAAGAATTCCTTTGCTCCATAAAGAGCCCTCAAACGATTCATATGAACCACGTTCTTTAGCAAGCTCTGTTGATGCCAGTATTGCGTGATAGCTTATTAATTCCATGCTTCTGTCAGCAAATTCAATAGCATCTTCACTGCAATAAGGTATGTTCTGTATATACAATGCATCTTGGAATCCCATCAGCCCTAGACCAATTGGCCTGTGTTTAAAGTTTGAATTTTTAGCCGTTTCAACTGAGTAGTAGTTGATATTAATAACGTTATCTAACATTCTAATAGCTGTTGAAACTGTTTGTTTTACTTTGGTTTCATCTAGTTGACCATTTTGCATATGATTTGCTAAATTCACAGATCCAAGGTTACACACTGCAATCTCATCATTTGCGCTTGTATTCAGTGTGATCTCTGTGCAAAGGTTTGATGAATGGATTACTCCACTATGTTGTTGAGGCGATCGCAAATTACAAGAATCTTTAAATGTGATCCATGGATGGCCTGTTTCAAATAACATTGTTAGCATCTTTCTCCAAAGATCTTTTGCCGAAACTGATTTAAACTGTTGCATTTCACCTTTTTTGGCTTTCTCCTCATACTCAACATATTTCTCCTCAAAAGCCTTTCCAACTAAGTCATGTAAATCAGGAGTCTCACCTGGAGAAAAAAGCGTCCATTGCTCATCCTGCTCCATTCTTTTCATAAATAAGTCTGGAACCCAGTTTGCGGTATTCATATCGTGAGTTCTTCTGCGTTCATCACCAGTGTTTTTACGAAGCTCAAGAAACTCCTCTATGTCCAAATGCCAGGACTCAAGATAACCACACATGGCTCCTTTTCTTTTTCCGCCTTGGTTGACCGCAACAGCTGTGTCGTTAGCGACCTTGAGAAATGGTACGACTCCCTGACTTTTTCCGTTTGTGCCCTTAATGTATGAATTCATTGCTCTAACTGGAGTCCAATCATTGCCCAGTCCACCAGCCCATTTTGATAATAATGCATTATCTTTCATTGCTGAGAAAATTCCGTCTAAATCATCAGGAATAGTCGTTAGATAGCAAGAAGAGAGCTGTGGACGCATGGTACCTGAATTAAACAGAGTTGGCGTTGAGCTCATATAATCAAAACTTGAAAGAAGGTTGTAGAATTCTATTGCTCTGTTCTCTCTATCTTTTTCTTCAATTGCGAGCCCCATTGCTACTCTCATAAAGAAGATTTGCGGTAATTCATACCTTATATCATTTGAGTGAATAAAATACCTGTCATAGAGTGTTTGGAGCCCTAGATAAGTAAATTTGAAGTCGTTGTCTGGATTAATTGCCTTACCAAGCTTGTTTAGGTCAAAGGTTTTAAGTTCTGGATTTAGCATTTCTAGTTCAATACCTTTTTCAATAAATGCCTGAAGGGCTTTCGGGTAATAATCAAACATTTCTTGTTGTGTGCTTTGCTCAGCCACACCAAGAAATGAGAGTGCTTCTGAACGTAGCTCATCAAGAAGTATTCTCGCTGTGACATAACTATAATTTGGTTCCAGTTCAACCTTAGTTCTTGCTGACATAATCAATGATGCCCTCATGTCGCTGATAGAAACACCGTCATAGAGATTCTTAAGAGCTTCTTCAACAACCATTGTTGCCTCAACATCTTCTAGGCCCTCACAAGCATGCTCTATCATTTTTGTGATCCTGTTTATATCCAAAGGAACCTTTTCACCACTGCCTTTGGTAATTGTTATTATTGACTCATTTTTACTTTCTGGTTTTGTTGGTGTAGTTTTTTGCCTTTCCTGAGCTCTTTCTTCTCTGTACAAAATATAGTTTCTTGCAACAGGATGCTCTTCACTGCGCATAAGCTGCAATTCAACTTGATCTTGTATTTCTTCAATATGCAGTGTCCCGCCTGATGGCATTCTTCTGCTAAAAGTTTCAAGTACTCCATGGGTTATACCTTCTACTTTGTTATGTATTCTCTCACTTGCTGCTGCTCCACCAGACTCAACCGAGAGAAATGCTTTAGTAACAGCTACCTTAATTTTATCGAGTTCGAATGGTACAACTTTGCCATTTCTCTTTATGACTCTAAGTTTACCTGGAGCTGTGATTTCTAAATCAAATGCATCATTAATGACGTTTTGATTTGTTTCAGTTTTAATTTGATTTTCTTGTTCTTGCATTCAGTACTTACTCTTTTTTTTGTGCATGCTGGAAAAATCACAAACACAATACCCAACTGTTGATTTAACTTCATTGTGGATAAAGAATCAAGCAAAAAACACAATATATTGTGAATTTTTTTAAAAATTGTCCAATATCCTGTATTTAAGCTGTATTTGTACTGTAAAAATTCAGTTGATAAATTGTGGATAAAGTATAAAAATGTATAGATGGAATTGTTTGCTTCAATTGATCAAGGCACCTCATCAACAAGAACCATCATTTTTGATAAAGACTTAAAAACTGTCGATAGCAGGCAAGAAGCTTATGAATTAAATTTTCCGAATTCAGGCTGGGTTGAGATAGATCCTGAGGTGCTTAGAAACTCTGTAATGAATACAATGGAGCCACTTGTGGATAAGTATAAAGATAAGCTAAATTCGATTTCTATTACCAATCAGCGAGAATCCACAATTATTTGGAATAAAAAAACGGGCAACGCAATTTATCCAATAATAGTTTGGCAAGATAGGAGAACAGAAGGGTATTGTAATGAATTAAAAGAGCAAGGACATGAATCCATGATTCAAAGCAAGACTGGTCTTGTAATCGATCCATATTTTTCTGCTACAAAAATAAGATGGATTTTAGAAAATGTTCCATCAGCGCAAGATCAAGCAAAAAAAGGCAAAATCCTCTTTGGAACAATTGACTGTTACTTGGTTTGGTTGCTGACAGGCAAACACGTCACAGATAGTACAAATGCATCTAGAACAATGATATTCAATATTCAGAAACAATGCTGGGATGATGAGTTACTCAAACTTTTTGGTATACCAAGAAACATTTTACCTGAAGTAACTGCTTCGAATTTTGAGTTCGGTAAATGTATAAATTCAGGTCTAAAATTAAATGCTGTTATAGGTGATCAACAAGCTGCATTAGTTGGTCAGCAATGCTTTAACAAAAATGCAATGAAAGTTACTTTTGGAACTGGTTGTTTTCTTATGATGAATATGGGTAAAGAATTCAAGATTTCAGATAAAAAACTTCTAACTACTATTGCGTATAAATTTAATGATGAATGTATTTATGGCATGGAGGGTAGCATTTTTTCAGCTGGCACCATTATCAAGTGGCTTAGAGATAACCTTAATTTTTTTAATTCAGCAGAAGAAAGTGAGTCCTATATCAATCCGGAATGGAATTCTAATGGAGTTCTCTTTGTCCCAGCATTTACAGGGCTGGGAGTACCTCAGTGGAATCCTAATATAAAAGCATCATTTTATGGAATAACCGCTGAAAACGATAAAAATGATCTTGTTACAGCTGCCTTCAAGTCTATCGTCTATCAACTTAAGGATATTGTTATGATAATCAAAGAAGATGGTTACGATATTAGCAGTCTCTCAATAGATGGCGGCATGTCAAATAATCGTAAATTCTGTCAAATGATAAGTGATATTCTTGGGTTAGAAATATTAGTGCCTGAAAATGTTGAATCTACAGCCACAGGAGCAGCCATTGTAAGCTCCATTAGAGATGTGAAAGAGGA
>ENA-OSEY01002194-OSEY01002194.1-marine-metagenome-genome-assembly--contig:-NODE-2194-length-12810-cov-3.167203_pt1 | contig 12810 bp, 13 predicted proteins | sample MGYA00248465_ERZ534230 | MGnify/ENA primary metagenome ERZ534230 (study PRJEB26409, sample SAMN06344110) | marine metagenome | isolation source: Sea water from surface | place: Atlantic Ocean:Southern... | reverse complement strand
TTTGGGTTGCACCACTGATTTAGTAACAGAAACAGAAGGTTGCCAAACGAAAACAAATCTACCACCTCAAACCCTAATAAAGTGAGCTTCCAGTCTTCGAAGCAGCGCCGGCGGTTTCGTCTATTGAGATTTTAGCAACCGATATTTGCATTGATTTTCATTAGCTGAACGGTTGGGCTCAATTATCTTAGAAATGCAGGACGGAAAAGGACGTCCCAATTTCCAATCTCCTTCGACTTGCCCACTTTGTTCTTAATGTGATGTTACACAGATTGGGTTGAGGAGCAGGTAAGCAGATAGGTGGATAGTCAAAGAGGCCATTCGGTGAATGCTATGGTTAGGAGTATTCACGTTAAGCGATGCGGTCACATTTGAACGGAGTCTGCGGACCAATCCTTGAGGTAAAATGGCAGGGTCCGCTCCCTACAACCGCGGCACAGCGCGGCTCAGTGACTATCGCCTCGCCGTTGAAAATCTGTTTTGTGATGGCTGCGAGCATGCCGCGTATTGGGGCGCATACCGGTTGATCGGCTGTGCCATAGCCAGCCACAAAGGGAGCGTTCTCAACCGCGAGGTCAAGCCCATCATCGCGAAGGGTAATTTGCCATTGTCCCCAGCCAATCTGCGGGGCGGTCTCTTCAATCCGAGCGATCAACTGTAGGGCGGCATCATGGCCGCTGCCAGCATAGCTTGCCGCCGACTTGCCGCCATGTTCAAAGACCGAATCTGCCAGCGCATGCAGGGCAAGATTGCGGTCCTGCGGGCCCAGCCTATGAAAAAGCCCCATCAACGCATCGGGCCGGATCATCATGTAGCGAATGCCGCCAATATCCAGCCCGCCTTTTCCGTCAGGTTTGCTAATCACTGGTCAAACCCCGGATTGACCCGCTGCAGCATAGCCAGCAATCCAGGCCATTCACGCTCGCGCGGCGGAACAGGAAAATCGTTCAGCTGTTGCGCTGTATGTTCGCAAAGGTCATCGGGCGGTAGGCTATAGGGCTGGCCACTTGCCAGCACGTCCATCTGCACGCGGCAGGACAATTCCAGCGCATACATCAGCGAAAAGGCCTCGGCGCAATCAGCGCCAACAGTCAAAAGACCGTGATGCCGCAATATCATCGCCTTGTGTCCTGCCAGATCCTCATGTAACCGCTCGCGTTCCTCGGTGGCCAGCGCTAGCCCTTCAAAATCATGATAGCCTACACGTTCATGGAACTGCATAGCCTTCTGGTTCAGCATCATCAGCCCGCTATCCAGCGCCGCCACGGCCATACCGGCGCGGCTGTGAATATGTAGAACACAATGCGCGTCATTACCCTTCATGTGAATGGCGCTATGGACAATGAAACCGGCAGGGTTCACCCGCCCACCTTCCGGATGGATGACCACGCCATCAAGGTCAATCGTTACAAGGCTGGAGGCCGTTACGTCGCCGAACAGACTGCCAAAAGGGTTGATCAGAAAGCGGTTGGGTGCGTCGGGAACGCGCAATGTGATATGGGTGTAGACGAGGTCAGACATCCCAAAATGGTCGATCAGCCGATAGCAGGCTGCTAAATCCACGCGTGCCTGCCACTCGGCAGTGCTAACCATATCGGGGGAAACCGTTGCAGTCTTCATGCCAAAAGCCAACCAGATATTGTCAGTGATCGCAACCATCTGGCCACAGGTTTTAGCTGTGATCCAGCCATTCCATGGCAGCGCCGACATCGGTACGCAACGCGATCGCTGCCAAATTCAATTTATAAAAGCTTCCCAAAATTATTGCTGAGTAGAATCAGCTTCATCAGGGGAGCGCCTTTGCTGTTTTTAATGATGATTTACTTAGTCTCAAAAAATCATGTCACAGAGGGTTGTCAAAAGGTCTTCATGAAACGCAAAGGCAAAAAGCACCAAATTGAAATTGTCCCCTACAAAAATCAAAACGACCTTGCTTCGCTCAGGGACATTTCTGGCACAATATTTTACTCCCCCTCACCACAGCCAGGACAGTTAGCAAAAGACATTTGACGGTTTCAGCGATTTATTTGCGAAGTGTGAAACCATGCTGACCTGCTATGACACCCTACGATTGCGAACGGCCTGACTGCAACGAGTCTTAAAAGATTTGCTTCCTTGAACTATTCACCATCGTCAATAGCAAGAACACCGGCCAGTTGGTGTGTAATAATTTGATGGCAGCACGTCCAAGCCTATAGTTTGGGATGCCCCAGAAATTCGTCGAGGATTTCGTCCGGCGGGCGGATGAAATCACGCGTGCGGCTAACCTCTAAACCAAACATCTGCCGCATTTCAACCGCCATTTCCATCATGCGCAAAGCCACGGGCAGGCCATTTAGCACCGGTGCCTCGGCAACACGAAATCCTGAAATCTGAGCAAACAGCAGCATAGGAATGCCGCCTGCCGGAATTAGCACATCAACACCGGCCTCTACCAGCGGTTCAGCCTGCCGGGTGAATTCATCGGCTACCCGCCGCAGCAGATCCTCATCGTCAAACGCTGCCAATATCTGGCCGGGCTCAAAATGCATCGCATGAATAGCCGTTACGCGCTCAGCCAGCCCGTATTTCCTAACCTGATGTTCGTGGCCCGGGATAAAGCGCGGATTGATCGTTATGATTCCAATTTTCTGACCGTACTGGCAGCCATAAAGCATACTCGCCTCACCAAGCGATATCACCGAAATGGATGATGCGGCGCGTGCCTCATAAAGCCCGGAGTCTTGGAAATGTCCCATCAGATAGCCATCGAACCCGTTACGCCCTGCCGTGATCGCATTGGCAATCGCCTCTCGACCACAGCGCCATTCGACAAGCGCATGCGCATAGGAGTCAAAGGGAGTGATACCTTGGAAAACAATCTCGGTGTCGGTGCGCGCATGGCCGGTCAGAAAGTTGGTCAGTCGGCCCCAATACCCGGGAGCAGCGGTTTCATTCACAAAGCTCTGGTAAAAGATCTTCATCGGGAAGGTCCTCTTGACGCATCTGAGGGTGCATTTTTCTGCTGCGCGCTTATATCGGGTAACTTTGGATAGCACTGCCCAAGGCGTCATGCTGGACAAAAGTGGAATGAGCGTCAAATGGTTTGGCGTGAACCTTGTCTTGTCAATTTACTTTGCGCTGACACTCATGCCAGACTGCCGTCATGGCGCCATATCCGTATGATGATGAAACAGTGTTTTCGCGTTTCCGGGCAATGGCGACGTCCCGCCCAGCGCAGCCTTTTTTGCGTGTTCTGCCGGATGTGGCGGAGGCTTATGGCTGCGCATCTGGTGACATCTCCTATGGTGATATGGCATCACAGGTCGCGGCGCGGCGCGATGTTCTGGCAGCGGCCGGTTTGCCGGTTGGCGCGCGCATCGGCCTTTATCTGTTCAACACACCCGATTTCTTTGTCAATTGGCTGGCAGCAAACGCTCTGGGGCTGTCGATCGTGCCGATCAATCCTGATCTAAAACGGCGCGAGACAGACTTCATTATCGCTCATTCAGATATGGCGCTTATGGTCGCGACCGGACAAGCACCACAGATGCTGCGGGATATCTGCAGTGACTCAGGTCTGCCGCTAATCGGGCCAGCAGAGGCACCGCCAAAACTGCACGTGATAGCCGATGGCCTGTCAGGTCCACAAAGCCGGCGCGAGGCGGCGTTACTCTATACTTCGGGCACTACCGGCCAGCCCAAGGGTTGCCAACTGGATCAGGTCTATTTCCTGACGGCTGGTGACTGGTATGCAGCGCTGCCGGTACCCTACAATCTGCGGCCGGGCAAAGAGGTGATGCTGACCCCTCTTCCAATGTTCCATATGAATGCGCTTGCGTTTTCCGTAATGGCGATGATTACCACTGGTGGCACGCTTGTGCCGCTTGACAGGTTTCATCCCAGCCGGTGGACAGATGCGGTCCGCAGAAGCCAGGCCACCATTCTCCATTATCTGGGGGTAATGCCATCAATCCTAATGCAGCGGCCAGAAGATGACCGTGACAGGCAGCACTATGTCCGTTTTGGTTTTGGAGCCGGCGTTGATCGCAAGCTGCATGCTGCGTTTGAGGCGCGGTTTGGGTTTCCACTTATCGAGGCCTGGGCCATGACCGAGACTGGAGCCGGCGTATGCATAGCCGCCACAGGCAGCCAGCGTGCTGTGGGCCATAATTGTTTTGGTATGGCCCCACCCGAAATGCAGGCTCGTATTGTTGATGATGCAGGGCAGGATGTGGCAGATGGCACACTGGGGGAATTGCTTGTGCGCCGCACTGGTGATGACCCACGTTTCGGATTTTTCCGCGCCTATCTGAAAGATCCTGATGCAACCGATGCTGCCTGGGATGGTGGCTGGTTCCATACGGGCGATATTGTGATGCGTGACAGTGATGGCCTGTTCTTTTTTCGTGACCGAAAAAAGAACATTATCCGCCGGTCCGGTGAGAATATTGCCGCGCTTGAGGTGGAAACCGCGCTGATGCGGCATACTGGCGTGACAGGGCTGGCAGTTGGGCCAGTTCCTGACCCGCTGCGCGAACAAGAGGTGGCCTGCCTTGTTGTGCCAGCGCCGGGGGTAGATGCGAAAAGCTTATACGCCGAGCTGTTCGCGCTGGCACAGGAAGAGTTAGCCTATTTCAAGGCTCCCGGCTGGTTTGCCGCAGTTGAAAACCTGCCGCTGACCGGCACACAAAAGCTGCAGCGCGGGGCCTTGCAGAGCCTGCTACACACTATGTATGATTCTGGCGCTTTGGTTGATTTTCGCCACCAGAAATCGCGTAGTGCACGGGCAGCCAGGTGAGAGCATGACGGCTGGATTTGATGATATTGTCGTCACTACGCCGACAAGTATTGCCTATCGGCGGTTTTCAAATGAGTCAGCGCATTGGTGGCTGTTATCCGCATTACGCGACATGCTGGTTACGGCCAAATTGCAGCCTTCGGATATTGATGGGCTGACTGTTTCGAGTTTCACCCTACATCCTGATAGCGCCGTAGGCTTCACGCAGCATGCCGGACTTGCACTTGGCTGGCTGGAACATCTGCCGATGGGAGGTGCGTCCGGCGTGATTGCTCTGAGGCGCGCGGCACGTGCCATCCAATGTGGTGACGCCAAAATTGTAGCCTGCCTTTCTGGCGACACCAACCAGCTGGACAGCTTTCGCCAGACACTGGCGCGCTTTTCCCATTTTTCAAACGACGCGGCTTGGCCATATGGTGCAGGCGGTGCCAATGGCTATTTTGCGCTAATTGCCGATCATTACATGCGCCAATTTGGCATTGCCCGGGATACCTTTGGCAAGATTGCGGTAGCACAGCGCAGTAACGCGCTGGCCTATCCTCATGCGCTGATGAAGACAGACCTCACTGTCGAGCAATATTTAGATGCCAGGATGATTGCATCACCGCTAGGATTGTTTGACTGTGTGATGCCCTGTGCCGGGGCGGAATCCTTTCTAGTAATGCACGCCAAAACCGCTGACCGGCTTGGTCTGCCGGCAGTGCGCCCCCTTGCTATTATCGAACGTCATAACGGGTTTGCCGAGGATCCAGTCCAGTTTCGCGGTGGCTGGGCGCATGACCGGGAGCTGCTTTGGAACCAGGCAGGATGCACACCGGACGATATGGACTTTGTGGAAACCTACGATGATTATCCAGTGATCAGTCTGATGCAGTTGGAAGATCTGGGTTTCTTTGACAAGGGCGGCGGTGCGGATTTCATCGCCAGCCATGATCTGACCTGCGGCGGCAGCTTTCCACATAATACCAGCGGAGGGCAGCTATCGGTCGGTCAGGCAGGTGCCGCTGGTGGTTTTCTGGGTCTTGTTGAGGCAGTAAGACAGCTTACTGGCCACGCCATAGGCGCGGCGGTGCCCGATGCGCGGCGCGCCCTGGTGTCTGGATTTGGCATGGTGAACTATGATCGCGGTATTTGTTCAGCCGCGGCAATCCTCGAACGCGTTGGAGATCCGCATGGCTGACCCACTGCAGCCTCTGCCAGAACCGGTTCGCAAGGATCCACAGAAAAAGACACGCTCTGCTCTGGTTCCGCCTCTGGCGCGAAGCCGGCTTGGCATGCGCTTAGGAGCACAAGCCGCACGAGGACGGTTTCATCTTCAGCATTGTGACAGTTGCGAGTTCATTGTCTGGCCGCCAAGAGAAGCCTGCCCGTCATGCCTATCAGATCTGCAGTGGCGAGCTGCCGACCCGCATGGCAGGCTGATTGCCGAAACAACACTTGAGACCAGCCCAGAGCTATATTTTCGGGAACGCGTACCTTGGCGTGTTGGTACGGTAAAGCTGGCAAGCGGGGTGCCGGTTATGGCACATCTCCACGCGCATTGCCGCGTGGGAGACAGGGTGGAACTGCGTCTTTTTCTCGACAAGGCAGACCGGGCTGTTTTCATGGCCTTCGCCGACACAAACAGTCCTGATCTGAGGGAGGATATTCAATTGCGCGAACTGACCAATGATCCGCGTCACCGGCGTGTTCTAATCACTGATGCACGTTCGCCGGCCGGAGTTGCACTTGCTGCAGCCATGACCGATGCAGGCGCAAAAACCGTATTTGCCGGCGTCGCCGAAAGCTGGAAACGAGATGCGGCTATTGAAAGGCTGGAAGGCATGAACCGGGTGTCAGTCGTGCCGCTAGACCTGACAGATACGCGGTCAGTTGAAGAACTGTGCGGCGAGATTGGCGGCAAGGTGGATATATTGGTGCATAATGCCGAACATGTACGCCCTGGCGGAGTGATGACCGGGCGCGGTATTGCTGATGCCAAGCAATTGCACGACAAACTGGTTTTCGGCTTCATGCGGCTTGCAGAGAATTTTGGCCCAGTGATGCGCAGCCGTGGCGCCGACGGGGTAAATTCTGCCACCGCCTGGGTAAACCTTCTCTCCGTCTATGCGCATGCCAACTGGCCGGCCTATGGCCAGCACTCAGCGGCGCATGCGGCAGCGTTGTCACTGGCACAATGCCTGCGCGGCGAAATGCTGGGCAGCGGGGTGCGAGTGATCAATACCTTTGCCGGCCCCCTGGAACAGGACTGGCATGATTCTGTGCTGCCGCCAAAGGTCACGCCCGAACGTCTGGCAAGGGACATCGTGGCAGGGTTGCTCGCAGGGCAGCAGGATCTCTACATCGGTGATGTGGCGCGCGATGTGGCTGAACGTTTCGAGGATGATGCCAAACTGCTAGAAATGGAACTTGCAGGAGGCGGACAATGACCAGCAAAAAGCCTCAAGCAGATACAATCCGCCTGCTGGCCGATCTCGCAACCAACCTCGTCAGCGGTGATGTACAGGTCGTTGATCTTACGCACCGGCTGGATCCAGATTTTCCGATCATTGTCCTGCCGCCGGAATTTGGCCAATGTGCTCCGTTTCGCATGGAGGAAATCTCGCGATATGATGAGCGTGGGCCAGCCTGGCACTGGCATAATATTTCGCTTGGTGAACATGCGGGCACCCATTTCGACGCGCCAATCCACTGGATCAGCGGGCGCGATCTTCCAAATAACACAACAGACACGCTGCCAGTCCAGAAACTGGTCGGCCAGGTTTGTGTTATCGATTGTGAGGCCGAATCAGACGCCGATGATGATTATGAGATGAATGTCGCCAAGATTACGGCGTTTGAAGCGGCGCATGGTATGATTCCACCCCAGAGCTGGGTACTAATGCGTACAGGATGGTCACGCCGCAGCGGCGCCGACTATATCAATCTGCAGGCGGATGGCGCCCATTCCCCTGGTCCGGATGCAGCGGCGATCCGTTTCCTGGTCGAAGAGCGCGATATCATCGGGTTTGGCACCGAGACTGTCGGCACAGATTCTGGTCAAGGCGCACATTCAGACCCGCCTTATCCGGCACATTATATTCTGCACGGGGCTGGGCGCTATGGGCTGCAATGCCTTGCAAATCTTGACAAGCTGCCACCCACGGGGGCCGTTCTCTTCGCGGCCCCACTGAAAATCAGGCAAGGCACCGGGAGCCCATTGCGGGCCCTTGCGCTTGTGCCTTGACCCGTTTGGGACATACTGAATTGCGAAAATCTCGCATAACCCTGTTTGGTCAAAACAAAATCATTTAGGAAAAGGATGGGGCTGCCCTCACCGTCCCGTTAAAGGTGATCAGGCTAAACTCGACCCGGTCGATGCCGAGCTCAATCCTCGCATGACCAGGCACGGTGCTCATTCGTTATCTGGTTTCATATGGACTATTTCGGGAACACCATAGATTTCGGCCAGCGTTCCGCCGTCCTCTATGGCCTTCAGCGTGCGCACTTCTCGTTCCTTCAGCGCGCGATAGGCTGTCAGAGTGTCATCCACGCGCGCCAGCGGCACGATGGTCACGCCGTCGGCATCGGCCACCACCAGATCGCCCGGATTGACGGCGATGCCACCGCAGGCAATCGGGCCGTCGATCTCGCCACCAAAATTCTTGTGCGGTCCGGTTGGCGTGACGCCCCGCGCGAAACAGGGAAAGCCGACCTCGACAATGTCGGTGAAGTCACGCACGGCGCCATCGATGACGAGACCCGCGATCCCGCGTTTCCGTGCGGCTTCGGTCATCAACCCGCCCCAGACTGCCGTGCCGGGGAAACCGCCGGCACTGGCCACCAGAACATCACCCGGTTCAACCAGATTGATCGCGGCATGAATGGCGCTGTTGTCGCCGACCTGGCAGCGGATGGTGCGCGCCTGCCCGACAACATGCATGCTTGGCGACAGCGGGCTGATTCCCGCATCCATCGCCTGCGCGCGGTTCAGGCAGTCGGATACCGGCGCGGCCTCGGCATCACGCCAGGCTTCAAGTTCTTGCGCCGACAACCGCCGGAAGCTGGCGCTGTGCTGAAATACCGGCATGGGTCAGCCGTTTCCGAAACCGGAGCCGGGCTTGCGATACTCGTCGCGTGGCGGGGCAAAGATATCGAGAACCCGGCAGCCATCCTCGCCGGCGCGCATCGTGTGCGGCACGCCGCCGGGCGTGCGCCAGAAATCGCCTTTTGAGAACGCGATCTCCTCACCACCCTGAAAACGGATGCCGGAGCCTTCGAGGCACAGGCCCCATTGCTCTTCGGGGTGGTCATGCATGCTTCCCTCGGCCCCCGGCGCGACGGTGACGACCGAAATCATTGCCTGGTCACCGGGGTAGATATGCGCCGTCAGCCCCTCGGCAAGTTGCCGGACGATGGCGTCGCTGCTGTCATCGATATTGTGAAACTCGGGATGCTTAAACATAGGTTGCGTGTTCCGTTGGCGGTGGGACAGGTCGGACGGGCCGGCGGCCTGACCGTACCCGCCAGCCTATCTTATTGCCGCGGCAGCAGACAAGGTGATGCAGCGTCCGGAATGATCAGTACCAGGCGTCCGGCATGTCGGCCTTGCGCCTTGCCACAAACGCCTCGAGCGCTTCTTTGGTGGACTCCTCGATCGGCGGTGCCTGATAGTCCTGCAGCATGTTCTTCCAGCGGGTGAGGGCGCGCTTTCGCATATCCTCGGCGCCTGCCTCCTCCCAGCTTTCCACATTCTCGCTATTGCTGAGTTTCGGCTCGTAGAAAGCGGTCTGGTAATTGCGCATGGTGTGCGCGCTGCCGAGGAAATGGCCACCCGGCGCGACCTCTGTGTAAGCATCGCCGGCAAGCGCCTCTTCGGACGTGTCCAGACCGTTCGCGAGGATCTTCTGGTAGCTTCCCAGCCGGTCGGCATCCATCACCAGCTTCTCAAAGCCGGTGCACAGGCCGCCTTCCAGCCAGCCGGCGGAATGCAGCACAAAATTCGCCCCGGCCAGCATCGTCGAATGCATCGAGTCGGCGCTTTCGTAGGCAGCCTGCGCATCCTCGATCTTCGATGCCGTCAGTGACCCGCCGCATCGCAACGGCAGGCCGGCGCGCCGCGCCAGCTGCCCGATGGCATAGTTCGAGATCACCGGTTCCGGCATGCCGAAAGTCGGCGCACCGGATTTCAGAGACATGGAAGACAGGAAATTGCCAAGCACGAACGGCGCGCCGGGCCGAAGAAGCTGGATATAGGCACAGACCATCATCGCCTCGGCCATGGCCTGCGCCACGGACGCGGCTGTCGAGACCGGGCCCATGGCCCCCGACAGGATAAAGGGCACCACAACCATCCCCTGCCCGCGGGATGAATAGACCCGCGCCGCCTCGGTCACCACCTTGTCCACCAGCAATGGTGAGTTGGTGTTCACATTGCCCATGATGACACAGTTCGCGTCCATCACCTCCTTGCCGAAGACGATCTCGGCCATGTCCACACTGTCCTGGGCCCGGCTCATTTCCGTGATGGCGCCGAGATGGGGTTTGTCGGACAGCGTCATATGCGCCAGCAGCATATCCAGATGACGCTTGTTCACCGGCACGTCACATGGCTCGCAGGTGACAAACCCGCCGTGATGAAGGGATGGCAGCATATAGGTCAGACGGACAAGGTCGTTGAATGACGCGATGTCACCGTAACGCCGCCCGCCTTCGAGATCGCGGACAAAGGGCGCGCCATAGATTGGCGCAAAGACCTGATTGTCCCCTCCGATCTCGACCGATCTTTCGGGATTGCGCGCGATCTGCGTGAACTTGCTCGGCGCCTTCGCACAGAGCGAACGGATCCAGTCGGCCGGGGCACGGATGATGTCACCATCCAGCTTCGCCCCTTCGGCGCGCCAGAGATCCAGCGCGACAGGGTCGTCCCTGAACGCGATCCCGACATCCTCGATCAGCCAGTCGACCTGACGCTCCAGCGCCTCGATCTTTTCCCCGTCCAGAATGTCGAAAAAGGGAAGCGAACGCTTGATAAATGGCGAAGCAGGAGCGGTGGTTTGTCCGGCGGCATCAGACCGGGATTTTCTAGAACGTCGCGCCATCTTGGCTCTCCAGTATGCGTGCGGGGCATTGCTGAACCCCGCCTGTTTTCTGAAACCCTCCTGCCGTCCTCGCACCGCTCTCCAAAAGGGCTTCATATGCGATGGGGCAGTTGCAGTCATATGCAGCTGACTACCTGAACTAGCCATCCCGCCCGCTATATCTCAGGCTCGGCATGACCAGTCTCGATGTGACGGTGCCAAGAAAGGATTTCGCCTCCATTCTCACCGGGACGAACAGGTCAGGCCGAACCTCGGCCACGAACACCCGCAAATCTTCCGGTTTGCGCTCCTTGTCGCGCCATCGGGACTTGCGCTGGTGTCCGCCGGTCGGTGTGCCGGTGAAACCGCAGACACGCGCCTCGCCCTCAAAGCTGAAGGGCCGGTCCTTCTCCACCACTGCCGTGCCAAGGTCATGCAACGTGATCTCCGACGTCCTCAAGCCGTCATAGACGCGTTCTGTGCCGCTGCATGTTCCGGTGCGTGACAGGTTCGCAAGCGCGTTAAGCATAGCGCTGAGCGGATCGATGGCGCCCTCGATATGCCGGCCTTCCAACGGGAAAACTTTTTCCAGGTCCAGCTCGGGCGTCCGGGTGGTGGAGATGGCTCCCGTGGCCCCGTCCCAGCTGGTCGTCGCCTCGCGCGTGCGCCGTTTGGAAATGCCGGACAGGTACAATGTGTCAGGCGCGTGCCGTCCATTCTCGATCCTGCCGGAAATCTCGACCTTGCCGCGGTATTTCCGGAAAGTCTCGGTGATGCCGAGAGTCCGGCTCGTCGCCGCAAGTTCAAAGCTGGTATCGCCAAACGACCAGTTCGCGGTGGCCGAGGCGATGTCGGCGTTGCTCCATGACACACGATATTCAAGCTGAAGGTCGAATTCAGCATTCTCCGCCAAAGCAAATGATCCAAGGCCTATGCTGTTGGCCAGCACAGCAACACACCCAGCGAGTAACCAATCGAGTTTTGTAACCATCATCTTTCTGACGCTGCACCTCACGCTTCAGATTTTTCTGAAGTATCATCATTAAAGGCAACGACCACACCAGCCGACAAAATTACGAATACTCCTATCCATTGGTCGAATGACAAAAGCTCGCCAAGGAAAAACATGGCCGAAATCACGGCCACAAGAGCTTCCGACAGCATAAGGATGCCTACCCGACCCGGCGACATATATTGCATGATCCTGATAATCATGAGGAAGCTCGACATAAAAACGAGTATGCCAAAAACAGCACCGACCAACGCGGCCTTTCCATTAGCGGCTATGTCTGGTGTGTCCGTTCCCAGGATCAGGATTGCCGCGCCGGTGATCAGGGTACCGCAAACATATTGCGCCATGGTCGCATTTTTGTAGTCAGCCTCGGGGTAACGGCGCAGCGCTACCGTTCCCATACCCCAGAAAACACCGGACAGAAGACCAAGCAGGTCCACCTTTTCCAGCTGCATCTCGATCGGGTTGATCCGCATCACAAGGCAACAGCCGAGTGTCGCCATCGCAATTGCGCCCAAACGCCGGATACCAGGACTTTCACCAAGGAAGATCATTCCAAGCAGGGTCGACCAGATTGGCGTCAGATAGAACAGGACAGTGGTTTTGCTTACCGATCCCACCAGCAGCCCAACCGCATAGAGCGTGTATCCCATGCCAATGCAAATGCCGGATATTAGATACACTGGCCAGAAGGCGCGCTGGCGCATGAGTGACGGTGAGTAAAGTCCGGCCAGAAACAACGCCGGCATCGAAGTAAACCAGAACTGCACCCACAGCGGCGCGACACCCATTGATTCAGTCAGCCGCATCGGCACCCACAGCAGGCCCCACATGGATGAGGCCGCAAACACCATGATCGAGGCGGTTCGCTGGCTATGCTGCTTGGAGAGTAACGCTATCATCGACTGGTCCCGTCATCTTCTTCAACATTCGTGACAGTCCTGGGCCCGTCGGTCAAT